>Ga0207966_1001180_pt1 | contig 14429 bp, 11 predicted proteins | sample Knorr_S23_td_NAD_FD_185611 | JGI IMG/M metagenome (GOLD analysis project Ga0207966, IMG submission 185611) | Marine microbial communities from Southern Atlantic Ocean transect - Knorr_S23_td_NADW_ad_2500m_LV_B (SPAdes) (version 2) | ecosystem: Environmental > Aquatic > Marine > Oceanic | place... | reverse complement strand
ACCAGTATAGCGATGGATAAGGAATTGCGATTTGCGATTCGAGAAGGTGGTCGGACTGTCGGTGCTGGTGTGGTTACTGAAATTAAGGAATAAGAGTAAACATGGCAGGTAACAGCAAGCGCGCGATTATTCAACTAGAGAGTACAGCTGGCACAGGATATCGTTATACAGTCACGAAAAGCAAGCGTTTACATCCGGATCGGGTAGAATATAAAAAATATGATCCTGTAGTCCGTAAACATGTGCTTTTCAAGGAAACTAAATAATTTTTTGAATTACTACTCACTAGTGGATTGTACCGAATTAATTAGGAGTGTAGCTCAATTAGGTAGAGCACCGGTCTCCAAAACCGGGGGTTGCGGGTTCGATTCCTGCCACTCCTGCTGGATTTGATAATTGAATCAAGAGAATAGTCCTGATTCTGAATGATCAAGAAAATAAAATCCTTCATATCGGACGTTGATTTTGAAATGAAAAAAGTTTCTTGGCCGACATGGGATGAATTAAGAGGATCGACCTACGTTGTGCTAACACTCACATTTATTTTAGGTCTTTATCTCTTTTTTACGGATTTGGTACTATCAAAAATTTTGAGTGTTTTAATATGATGGATTGGTATTCATTAAGGGTTATATCCGGGAAAGAAAAAAAGATTCGGGATTCATTATTACTCGAAGTAGAACGTGAAGGATATAGTGCGAAGGTTGATGAAGTATTTGTTCCTTCAGAGAATATCGTGGAAATGCGCGATGGTAAAAAGAGGGTAAGAAATAAAGTTTTTTTCCCGGGATACGTGCTTATAAAAATGGATATGGATAAAGAAGCAAAATATATGATAGAAAATATCTCTGGGGTGATGAGTTTCGTTGGCCCACAAGGTGAGCCCCAAGCGCTGAAACAAGAAGAGATAAATCGGGTACTTGGCGTTGTTGAAGGATCAAAAGGAAAAGAGGTTGTGACGTCACTTTTTAAAGTTGGTGATCACGTCAAGGTTACGGATGGTCCTTTTTTAGATTTTTCAGGTTTTGTTAAAGAAATAAATGACGAGAAGCAAAAATTAAAGGTTTCTGTGAGCATTTTCGGAAGGCCTACACCAGTTGAATTGGATTATTTGCAAGTAGAAAAAGAGAAATAAACAATGCCGCCAAAAAAGGAAATTGGTTTTATAAAACTTCAAATACCTGCCGGACAGGCCAATCCTGCGCCACCAGTAGGACCAGCGCTGGGACAGCATGGTGTGAATATTATGGAGTTTTGCAAAGCGTTTAACGAACAAAACAAAGACCGGATGGGTATGATTATACCTGTTGAGATCACAGTATTTTCTGATCGTAGTTTTACTTTTATAACAAAAACACCGCCTGCAGCTATATTACTTAAAAAGGCTGCAGGATTAGATAAAGGTTCGGGTGAGCCAAACAAAGAAATAGTAGGTTCAGTATCTGAAAATGATCTCGCCAAGATTGCCGAAACAAAAATGCAGGATTTAAATGCAAACACAATTGAAAAAGCCGTGGAAATGATTCGAGGTACAGCCAGAAGTATGGGTATTGAGGTTAGTTAGTTTATATGAAATTGACTAAAAATAACAAATCAATCGCTAAAATATTAGACCGGAAAATAGAATATTCACTTGAAGATGCAGTTTCTTTAGTTAAGGAACTGAAATATGGACAATTTGATGAATCAGTTGATATTGCGATAAATATGGGAGTTGATCCTCGTCATGCAGACCAAAATATCCGAGTAACTACTAGCCTTCCCAACGGAACGGGGCGTGAAGTTACGGTGCTAGTTTTAGCTCGTGGCCCAAAGGAAAAAGAAGCGAAAGAAGCGGGCGCAGATTTTGTTGGAAATGATGATTACATTGAGAAAATAAAAAATGGCTGGACAGAAATTGATAAAGTTGTTGCTACCCCTGATATGATGCCGGCACTTGGAAAATTGGGAAAAATTCTCGGCCCTAAAGGATTAATGCCTAACCCCAAGAGTGGTACAGTGACTATGGATATAACCAAGGCGGTTGGGGAATTAAAAACTGGGAGAGTAGAGCTAAGAGTAGAAAAAAATGGGATCATCCATACCAGCTGTGGTAAAACGTCATTTAATGAGAAAGATTTAATTGAAAATATTCGAATTATTTATGATACTATTATGAAAGCGAGACCAGCATCCGCGAAGGGGCAATATCTAAAAAAATTCACATTATCTTCAACGATGGGGCCAGGTATAAAAGTTGATCAAAAAAGTATAAAGTAATATTATGCCAAGCCAGAAAAACCTAGACGAAGTAACGCAATTAACCGAAAAGCTTGATAAAGCAACTGCGGTCTATTTCACTGATTTCATCGGTCTTGATGTGTCCAGTATCACTGAACTCAGGTCTGAGTTTTTTGAAGCATCAGTTGAATTTAAAGTAGTTAAAAATACATTATTAAAATTAGCTGTAAAAAATATCAACATTGAAGGACTTGATGATTTTCTCGTTGGATCGACAGCGATAGCAATTTCGTATGACGAACCAACTGCACCGGCAAAAGTTTTGAAAAATTTTACCGAAGATCATGATAAACCAAAGGTAAAAGCAATATTATTTGATGGTGAAGTGTTGGAAGGTAGTGAATATAAGAAATTTGCAAGCCTGCCAACGAAGGATGAATTACTTACTAAGCTAGTTATGATGTTAAATAGGTCGATTACAATGTTGGCTCGTACATTAAGTGCGCCAATAACAAATCTTGTAAGTAGTCTAAACAATTTGAAAAATGAAAAATCTTAATAACTGATAATCAAGGAGTATCTATAATGGCTGAAACTAAAAGAGCAGATGTCCTATCCTACTTAGAATCTGCAAATATGGTTGAAATATCAGACCTCATAGCAGAAATCGAAGAAAAGTTCGGCGTAACAGCCGCTGCGCCAGTAGCGGTTGCTGCAGCAGGTCCTGCAGATTCTTCCGCTGGTGCTGATGAAGAAAAAACAGAGTTTGATGTCATGCTGGAAAGCGTAGGCCAAGCCAAGATCAATGTGATCAAAACAGTTCGGTCTATCACCGGTCTAGGCTTAAAGGAAGCAAAGGAGTTAGTTGACTCTGCTCCAAAGCTTGTTAAAGAGGGAGTAGCAAAAGCTGAAGCGGAAGAAATTAAAACACAGCTTGAAGAAGCTGGTGCAACTGTCGAGTTAAAGTAATCACTATACTTTAATAAAAAAATCTACTGGTTATTTCATTCTAAAAATATAGGAGGTTTCTTTGGGATCCGTAGCAATTAAAAGAGCTGAGAGGGTATCCTTTTCTAAAATACCATCTCTAGTCGAGATGCCTGATTTTCTGGCGTTGCAAAAGGAATCATTTAATCGATTTTTACAACCGCAGGTACCGGAAGATGAACGGGAGCACCTGGGCCTTGAGGGGGTATTTCGTGATGTATTTCCGCTTGAAGATTCACATCGAAATTATATACTAGAGTATAATAATTATTTTTTGGGCCTACCAAAATATTCACCAGATGAATGTATAGATCGCGGCGTAACATACTCAGTGCCGTTGAAAGTTCGTCTCACTTTGAATATTACTGATGAAGAAAACAAAAATGAATTTGCACAAAGTATTCAACAGGATGTTTATTTTGGTAACATTCCTGCGATGACAGAAAAAGGCACATTTGTTATCAATGGTGCTGAGCGTGTAATCGTATCTCAACTTCATCGTAGTCCTGGAGTCTTTTTTGATGAAGCAATCCATCCAAACGGTGCTAAGCTTTTCCAGGCGAGAATCATTCCATTTCGTGGATCCTGGTTGGACTTTACAACTGATATTAATGATTGTCTTTTTACAATCATTGATCGTAGACGAAAGTTTCCAGTTACAATGCTTTTAAGGGCACTCGGATTCTCCACGAACAGAGATATTTTTAGAGCATTTGACTGTATTACTACTATCTCTTTAAAAAGCAAAGACATTGATAAATATTATGGCACTACGATAATTAATGATATTATTGATGAAAATACGGGTGAAATATTTTTTGAAGGTGGTACAAAGGTTGATGTTAGTGTAGTGGAAACATTGGTAAATAATAAAATATCACAAGTAGAAGTAGTTGATAGTGACCGTCAATTTTCATCAATGTTACTTCTTAATACCATGGAAAAGGATCCTACACACAGCACCGAAGAAGCATTGGGAGTGGTATATCAATTAATCAGATCAGGCGAGCCGCCTAATTTAGAAACGGCGCAAAAATTCATTGAAAGGCAATTTTTCAGCCCCAAGAAGTACGATCTGGGTCAAGTAGGACGTTATCGGTTGAACCAGCAGTTTGATCTTGATGTACCTGTTGACGATACTGTATTAACAATGGATGACATTGTATGCGTGATACGATTTCTTATCGATATGAGGAAGGGTGAACGTGGACCAGACGATATTGATCATTTAGGCAATCGAAGGGTAAAAACGGTAGGTGAATTACTAACGAATCAGTTTAGCGTTGCTTTAAGTCGAATGTTAAGGACCATTTATGAACGTATGAATTTGCGAGAATCTGAATCAATCACTCCTCAAGATCTTATAAATTCCAGAGTAGTCACCACTGTTATAAATACGTTTTTTGGTACTAGCCAATTATCCCAGTTTGGTGATCAGACAAATCCACTTGCCGAAATCACACATAAGCGCCGTATTTCTGCGCTTGGTCCAGGAGGGCTTACTAGAGAGCGGGCTGGTTTTGAAGTTCGTGATGTTCATTACACTCATTATGGTAGATTATGTCCAATTGAAACTCCTGAAGGACCTAATATTGGGTTAATATCTTCATTAGCACTATACGCTACAATAAATCAGCATGGTTTTATAGAAGCGCCCTATCGATTACTTGATAAAAAAGGGAATAGTACATATGCTACGGAATCAGTAGAATATCTATCGGCTGATGATGAAGATCGAGTAATGATTGCACAATCAGACTCAAGAATGGATAAAAAAGGCCGGTTAATGGATAAGATATTACGTGCTAGGATCAAGGGTGATTTTCCGGTTGTTGATTCAAGCGAAATTGAATTTATGGATGTTGCACCAAACCAAATTTTAAGTGTTGCCGCTGCTTTAATACCATTTCTAGAACATGATGATGCAAATCGTGCATTAATGGGTTCAAATATGCAAAGACAATCAGTTCCCCTGATGAATCCTACTGCGCCAATTGTAGGGACAGGCATAGAATCAAAAGTGGCTATAGATTCCTACGCGGCGCTTGTCTCTCCTGTAGAAGGGATGGTGACATTCGTCGATTCAAATAAAATCACTGTAAAGTCTGATGATTTACCTGATGATCTAACCTTATCAAAGGGATCAAATCTTTTTGAGTTGCCTTTGAAAAAGTTTTGGCGCACGAATCAGAATTCATGTCAGAATCAGAAGCCTCGTGTTAAGATCGGGCAACGCGTAAAGAAGGGTGAAATTGTTGCTGATGGTGCATCTTGCCAAAATGGCGAGCTAGCTTTGGGGCAAAATGTTAGAGTAGCCTTTATGCCTTGGCGCGGATATAATTTTGAGGATGCGATTGTTCTCAGTGAGAGGCTGGTGACAGAAGATATATTTACCAGTCTACACATTAATGAAATAGATCTGGAAGTACGCGACACAAAACGTGGAGAAGAAGAGTTAACGGCAGAAATACCAAATGTAAGTGAAGATGCAACAAGAGATTTGGATGAAAATGGTATTGTGAGAATAGGGGCCAAAGTGCAAGAAGGTGCTATCTTGATTGGTAAGGTTTCACCGAAAGGTGAAACTGATCCCACACCAGAAGAAAAATTGCTCAAGGCTATATTTGGTGAAAAGGCTGGGGAAGTTAAAGATGGATCCCGCCGAGCTGATCCCGGTGTGGAAGGCGTTGTTATCAATACAAAGCTCTTTCAAAAAAGAGCTCGTATGTCAAGAATTGAATTAAAAAAAGCAATTCAAAACCTCCAGTTAGAAACGAGGTTAACTAAAACACATTTAAAGGAATCACGTGACAAGAAATTAATGGATTTGTTAATAAATCAAATTTCCAGCGGGATTAGGGATATTTCAAATGGTCGTACTTTGATAAAAAAATCAACAAAGTTAACAGAAAAAAGACTAAAGAAATTTGATCTGGAAAGATTTGCACAAGATAGCCACTGGATTGAAAAGAAATCGGCCTGGAAAGATATAAAGACTGTATGGCGTACTTATCGTAGGGAATGGTCTGAAGCTGAAAATATCTTGGAAAAGGAAGTATTTAAATTACGTATTGGAGACGAACTGCAGCCAGGCATCCTTAGACTCGCGAAAGTTTATGTTGCAAATAAAAGAAGGGTAAAAGTTGGGGATAAGATGGCGGGACGCCATGGAAACAAAGGAATTGTCGCTATTATTGTTCCGCAAGAAGATATGCCTTTTACTGAAGACGGAACACCGGTCGATATTGTTTTGAATCCCCTTGGCGTTCCCTCGCGTATGAATTTAGGGCAATTATATGAAACGATGCTTGGCTGGGCGGGTGAAATACTTGGATTAAGGTATAAAACGCCAGCGTTTGACGGTGCAAGCCCTGAACTTGTTGAAGTTGAGATGAAAAAAGCAGGGTTACCTGTTAATGGCAAAGTAAAGTTAATTGATGGTCGTACTGGCGAATATTTTGATAATACTGTGACTGTTGGAGTAATCTATATGATGAAACTGGCGCATATGGTTGATGATAAAATGCACGCAAGATCAACAGGGCCTTATTCCCTTATTACCCAACAGCCACTAGGTGGTAAAGCACAATTTGGTGGTCAACGATTTGGTGAAATGGAATGTTGGGCCTTGGAGGCGTATGGTGCAGCCCACACACTCCAAGAAATTTTGACCGTTAAATCTGATGACGTTGAAGGAAGATCAAAAGTCTATAATGCAATTGTCCGTGGGGAAAATTTTCCAGATTACGGGTCTCCAGAGTCTTTCAATGTTCTGATTAAAGAACTGCAAGGCTTAGGCATAGATGTTGAATTAAACTAAAGAGAAAGGTGTCCTTTTGACTTACATACAATCTACAAAGGTCGATTTATCCAAAAAATATGAGTCTATAACCATTGGCCTTGCTTCGCCTGAGATGATATTAGCAAGGTCATACGGTGAGATCCTAAAACCAGAAACTATCAATTATCGTTCTTATAAGCCTGAAAAAGATGGATTATTCTGCGAAAAGATATTTGGACCAGTTAAGGATTATGAATGCCATTGCGGTAAATATAAGGGTATTCGTTATCGTGGAATTATCTGTGATCGCTGTGGTGTAGAAGTAACCCGGAAAAAAGTTCGCCGCGAAAGAATGGGGCACATCACTTTGGCTGTTCCAATTATTCACATCTGGTATCTGAGATCAATACCAAGCAAACTAGCCTATTTAACAGGACTAAAGACTAAGGAACTGGAACGGATCATATATTATGAGACCTTTGTCGTAATTGAGCCTGGAAAAAGTGGTCGTGAGGCAAAGGAATTATTAGATGAAGATGAATATTTTGAACTGGAGCGCGAATTCGGTTTTTATGCAGTAAGTGAAGAAGAGCGGGATAATGAAGACTTCTTTTATGCAACTATGGGTGGGGAAGCAATCAAAGAAATGTTATCGCGTATAAATTTATTTGAGTTAAAAAAATCACTTGAAGAGATCATTAAAATATCAAAATCAAAACAGAAGCGAACTGAAGCGCTAAATCGTCTCAAAATAGTAAAAACGTTTTTACCAGCGCTTTCCAAAAAAAGAGTCAACCAACCTGAATGGATGGTTATTTCTGTATTACCTGTCATTCCACCTGAATTACGTCCACTGGTTCCACTTGAAGGCGGAAGATTTGCGGCTAGTGATCTGAATGATTTATATCGCCGGATCATAATCAGGAATAATCGATTAAAACAATTAATCGAAATTGGTGCACCCGATGTGATACTTCGCAACGAAAAGCGAATGTTGCAGGAAGCAGTTGATGCATTATTTGATAATAATCGTCGCAAAACTGCGATTAGAAGTGGTACCAGGCGTCCATTAAAATCAATTTCTGATATGTTGAGGGGTAAAACGGGTCGTTTTCGTCAGAATCTTCTTGGAAAACGTGTTGATTATTCTGGTCGGTCTGTAATTGTGGTGGGGCCGGAATTGCGTATGAGTGAATGCGGTTTGCCAAAAAATATGGCGCTTGAACTATTTAAACCGCATATGATCTATGAATTGATCGCGAGAGGTTATACTGAAACACCTCGAAGCGCCAAATTGATGATCGAAAACCAGGAACAGGTAGTTTACAAGGTATTGGAATATGTAGTGAAGGATCACCCGGTCTTGCTTAACCGAGCACCAACGCTCCATCGTCTTGGAATTCAAGCTTTCCAACCAATATTAGTGGATGGTAAAGCAATCAAATTACATCCACTTGTCTGCGCAGCATTTAATGCTGATTTTGATGGTGATCAAATGGCCGTACATGTGCCTCTAAGTGTCCAGGCGCAGATGGAAGCACGGATATTAATGCTCTCAAGTCATAATGTGCTCCACCCCGCAAACGGAAAACCAATCTCTGTCCCTTCGCAAGATATGGTACTGGGTTGTTATTACCTAACACGACCCAAAACCGGGGTTTTAGGTGAAGGAAAGTCAATTGGATCTATTGATGAAGTTCTAATTGCTTTTGAGAATAAAATGGTCGACATGCATGCGATAATTAATCTTCGTCACGATGGGAAATGGTATAAAGAAACAACCGTTGGTAGGGCAATTTTTAATTCCATATTACCCAAAGAACTTGAATATGCGGATTTGACAATTTCAAAAGATGATCTAGTAAAAATTATTAATCAGGCATATTTAGTTGCTGGGAATTATAAAACCGTAGAGTTTCTTGATGATCTTAAGGATCTTGGTTTTGCTTCAGCTACTCAAGGTGGATGCTCAATATCTATAAGTGATGTTATGATACCTGATCAAAAAGATGATATTATACAATCAGCCCAAAATAAGGTAGATGATATTACTGACAAATATAATCGCCATATTCTTACTGATGGCGAACGCTATAACAAAGTGATCGATGTTTGGACGCATGCTACTAATCAAGTAGCTGCCACTATGATGGACGGATTGAAGAATGACGGGCAAGGATTCAATCCGGTACATATGATGGCCGATTCTGGTGCTCGCGGTAGTCAGGATCAAATAAAACAATTAGCAGGTATGAGAGGCCTTATGGCCAAGCCTAAAAAATCAATGACTGGTGGTAAAGGTGAAATTATAGAATCCCCTATCATTTCTAATTTTAAAGAAGGTCTATCCGTATTAGAATATTTTATATCTACACACGGAGCAAGAAAGGGTCTTGCTGATACTGCATTAAAGACTGCGGATGCTGGTTATTTGACGCGCCGGTTAGTAGATGTGGCTCAGGATGTAGTTATTTATGAAGAAGACTGCGGCACTATTAATGGTCTATTAATTTCAGATCTTAAGGAGGGAGAAGAAATTATAGAACCATTAGCAGACCGTATTTTAGGCAGAACGATACTTGATGATTTTATTCTAGATGGAAAAAAGCTGATTAAAACCGGCCAGATAATAGGTGATAAAGAAGCGGAAGTCATCGCTGATTCTAATGTTGAGAGTCTTAGGATAAGGTCTGTTTTAACTTGTGATTCCCGTCGCGGGGTATGCGCAAAATGCTACGGTTGGAATTTGTCAACCCATGATATAGTTGATCTTGGTACAGCCGTTGGTATCCAGGCTGCGCAAAGTATTGGTGAACCGGGCACTCAGCTTACACTGCGCACATTTCATATTGGTGGTACGGCAACACGAATTATCGAGCAATCTGAAATGAAGACTAAACGCGCCGGTACTGTAAAATTTTCCGAAGACATTGAGATAGCGAATACAAAGGATCAAGCTGGTACCAGCGTAAGCCGCTGCATGGTTAGAAATGGTAAAATTTTTATCATTAATAAAAAAGATGAAATACTTACGCAGTATAATGTTCCCTACGGATCTAATGTATTGGTTAATCAAGATGAAAAAGTGCCAGTAGGCAAAGTGTTATTTCAATGGGATCCTTATACAGATGTAATCCTGGCTAGACAGAGCGGTATTATATCGCTCAAAGATTTTACTGAAGGTGACACCTATCAGGTTGAATCAGTCGAGAGCGGAAAAAAACAGATGGTTATTATTGAAGCTAAAAACCGTAGTCTAAGTCCCCGCGTTGAAATTATAGATACTAAAGGCGATATTCTTGCTGGTGGTACAATCTTGCCAGTAACTGCAACATTGGTTGTGGGCAAAGGTCAAAAGGTATCCCGCGGTCAAACACTTGTCAAGATTCCACGCGACATAGGTAAAACTCGTGATATTACAGGCGGTTTACCAAGGGTTGCGGAATTATTTGAGGCACGGAATCCAAAAAATCCTTCTGTAGTGAGCGAAATCGATGGTCGCGTAAAGTTTGGTGATACAAAAAGGGGTGTTAGAACCATGATTGTTGAAGCCGATGATGGTACGTCTAAAAAGTATAGAATACCTTACGGAAAACATGTAATTGTCCATGAACACGATCGTATTCTAGCAGGCACGCAGCTTTGCGAAGGTTCAACTTCTCCTATGGATATACTAAAGATTCTAGGAGCTGGAAAAGCGCGCGAATATTTAGTGAACGAGATCCAAGAGGTATATAGGCTTCAAGGGGTAAAAATTAATGACAAACACCTTGAAGTCATAGTACGGCAGATGATGCAGAAGATTAGCGTTGTTGAACCCGGAGATACGGATTATCTACCACAAGATCGTATAAATCGAAGTGAATTTTTTGAGAATAATAATAATATATTATCAATGGTAAAAATTACGGATCCCGGTGACTCGGAGTTTGAAAAAGATATGTTGGTAGATAAGAAAGAATTTAATGAGTTGAATAAGGAATTGAAAGAAAGCGGAAAGAATCCAGCTAAATATAGTAAAACTAAGCCTGCGACTTTTGAGCCGCTTTTAATGGGTATCACCCGTGCATCTCTAAATACTGAGAGTTTCATTTCTGCAGCTTCCTTTCAAGAAACAACCCGAGTATTAACTAATGCGGCAACGGCTGGCCAGACCGATTATCTGCGTGGACTCAAAGAAAATGTTGCCGTAGGCCGGTTAATTCCTGCAGGGACTGGTCTACACGCCTATAGAGATATAGTTGTTGGCAACACCAGGGAAGAGCAGGATGATTCTGAATTGATCCAAAAAGCTGTAAGCTGACTGCTTTGCGATTTTGAATAATATAAATTGTTGTGTACGAAAAATAATGATAATTTTCTTGGCTTTTGAGTAAGTGTTATGCCGACGATAAACCAATTAGTTCGTAAGGGCCGGAAGCGGATAACCAAAAAGACCGCTACACCAGCCTTGAAGGGAAACCCCCAGAAAAGGGGTGTATGCACTCGTGTGTACACAACGACACCTAAAAAGCCAAACTCGGCTTTACGTAAAGTTACGCGTGTGCGATTGACAAATGGTATGGAAGTCACTGCTTATATCCCAGGAGAAGGTCATAACCTTCAGGAACATTCAATTGTACTAATAGAAGGTGGTCGTGTAAAAGATTTACCAGGTGTAAGGTATCACATCGTTCGGGGAACGCTGGACACATCAGGCGTTTCTGATAGGACAACTAGTCGTTCACGTTATGGTACGAAAAAACCAAAATAATAGATAGTTATGAGAAGACGGCGACCAGAGCGTAGGGAAATTTTACCGGACCCGGTTTATAAAGACCTCTCAATTTCGAAGTTCATTAATTTCTTAATGAAAGGTGGCAAAAAGGGTGTGGCTGAACGCATTTTTTATAATGCGTTAGACAAAATCAAACAAAAGACAAAGTCTGATGGTGTGAAGATTTTTGAAAAAGCTATAGAAAATACATCCCCAATGGTAGAAGTAAAATCGCGAAGAATTGGTGGTGCAACCTACCAGGTACCTATCGAAGTACCAAATAGTCGCAAATTCTTTCTTGCATCCCACTGGATAATTAATTCTGCCAGTGGACGTGGCGGTAAACCGATGGCTGAAAGACTTGCCACGGAATTAATTGCTGCGGCGAATAACGAAGGTGGTGCCATTAAGAAAAAAGAAGATACTCACAGAATGGCAGAAGCAAACAAAGCATTTGCTCATTTTCGGCGTTAAAGAAGTATAAAAAAGTGACTAATAATTCTCTAGATACTGTAAGGAACATAGGTATAATGGCGCATATTGATGCCGGTAAAACCACACTTACAGAAAGAATACTGTTTTATACTGGTCGCACGCATAGGATTGGCGAGGTTCATGACGGTGGTGCTACCATGGATTGGATGGAGCAAGAGAAGGAACGCGGTATTACTATCACCTCCGCAGCGACAACCGCTATTTGGAATGATCATCGAATTAATATAATTGACACCCCAGGCCACGTTGACTTTACAGTTGAAGTGGAGCGATCACTGCGTGTATTAGATGGATCTGTGGCAGTTTTTTGTGCAGTAGGAGGTGTTGAGCCGCAAAGTGAGACTGTATGGCGACAAGCTGACAAATATAATGTACCGATAATGGCATTTGTTAATAAGATGGATCGGGTTGGTGGTGATTATTTTCATGTATTGGAAATGATGAAGGAAAGATTGGGTGCAAATCCTTTGCCAATAGTAATACCTATAGGGTCGGGTGAACTATTTACGGGGATTATAGACTTACTAGAAATGAAAGCCATATTATATAATGAATCTACTTTAGGTGCGCGATTTGAATATTCGGATATTCCTCATGACAAGACAGAAGAGGCGAATGAATGGCGGCATCATTTAATTGAAGAAACTGCCGCTTATGATGAACATTTATTAGAAAAATACCTAAATGAAGAAGATATATCCGTTATTGAAATTAAAAAGGCAATAAGAAAAGGATGTCTTGATAATACTTTTGTTCCTACTCTTTGTGGATCTGCTTTCAAGAATAAGGGTGTGCAACGACTTCTTGATGCAGTCGTAGATTTTTTACCTTCTCCGATGGATATTGGTGAAGTAACAGGTTGTGATCCAAAAGATACCGATATCGAAATACACCGGACAGCAGATGATAAATCCCCTTTTAGTGCCCTTGCCTTCAAAATTATGACTGACCCATATGTGGGGCGATTAACATACATACGGGTTTATTCTGGAAGGCTGGAAAAGGGCTCATATGTCTATAATCCAAATTTAGACCGACGTGAAAGAGTTAGTAGAATTCTGCAAATGCATGCTAACAAGCGTGAAGAAAGAGATGTGGTAAGCGCCGGTGAAATTGTGGCGGTAGTTGGGCTTAAAAATACCAATACTGGGCATACGATTTGCGATGAAAATAATGGGATATTGCTTGAAGCTATGGATTTCCCTGAACCAGTTGTTGAAGTATCGGTAGAGCCGGTTAGTAAAGCAGAACAGGATAACCTGTCAAAAGCATTAGCTAAACTCAGCGAGGAAGATCCTACTTTTAAAATATCTACAAATCCAGATACAGGTCAGACAATTATCGCCGGTATGGGCGAGCTCCATTTAGATATACTTGTTGATAGGTTATTAAGGGAATTCAACGTTCAAGCCAATATCGGTAAACCGCAGGTTGCTTTCTGTGAAGCGATTACAAAAAGAGTTGAAAAAATCGATGTTAAATTTGCCCGTCAATCAGGCGGTAGAGGTCAGTACGGTCATGTGGTTATTAATGTTGAACCAAATGAGTTGGGTAAAGGATTTCACTTTGAGAATAAAATCGTTGGTGGTGTGATACCAAAAGAATACATACCTTCTGTTAAGCAAGGTATGGAAGAAGCAATAAAAAATGGGGTCTTGGCTGGCTATCCAATTGAAGATGTTCGTATAGAACTTGTTTTCGGGTCATATCATGATGTGGATTCTTCCGAAATAGCCTTTAAAATAGCTGGGTCCATGGCCATCCAGGAAGCTTGTCGAAAAGCAGATCCTGTTTTGATGGAACCGATGATGAAAGTAGAAGTAATAGTGCCCGAGGAGTACCTTGGAGATGTAATGGGCGATATTAATTCAAGGCGAGGAAAAGTTGAGAGTATGGGACAGCGTAAAGATGCCCATGTTTTAAATGCAGTTGTCCCGCTAAGTCGTATGTTTGGATATGTTACTGATTTACGATCATTAACTCAAGGACGTGCTGTTTTTCACATGGAGTTTTCAAACTACCAGAAAGTACCTGCAAAAATAGAGACTGAAATTATCGAGCGGATACATGGAAAAGCTTCTTAACTCGATTAGGGAGAAAGAATAAAATGTCAAAAGCGAAATTTGAGCGAACGAAGCCGCATGTAAACATTGGCACTATAGGCCATGTTGATCATGGTAAGACGACGTT
>Ga0207966_1001178_pt1 | contig 14450 bp, 13 predicted proteins | sample Knorr_S23_td_NAD_FD_185611 | JGI IMG/M metagenome (GOLD analysis project Ga0207966, IMG submission 185611) | Marine microbial communities from Southern Atlantic Ocean transect - Knorr_S23_td_NADW_ad_2500m_LV_B (SPAdes) (version 2) | ecosystem: Environmental > Aquatic > Marine > Oceanic | place... | reverse complement strand
TACATTGTGATCAATTGTAGCTATTGTAAGATCAGGACGTCTGACCTGTCTATTGTTAAGTCTTAGTCCATCAAATGCTTGCGGTGAGGTTACCTCATGAACAAGATGACGATCAATGTAAATTAAAGAAGGTTCGTTTTCTCGTTCAACTACAACATGGGACTTCCATATTTTCTCAAATAATGTTTCGGTCATTATTTTCTAAACCTGCATGTGTTGCTATGATTTCTCCGTTATTGTCATTGCCATTTTTATTCACTAAAAAAATTGTTTTATATTTTTTAAGGATTTGGTAATGTAGCTTTTGGCTTGGCTATTTTTTTCTTTGTAAGAATCTTATTTATTCCGTCAATCATTGCCTCTGCACTTGCTACAACAATATCTCCATCAGATGAGCGGGCAGTGGCAACATTGCCTTCATCGTCTTCGACTTTAAGCACAACTTCTCCTAATGCATCTGTTCCTCCTGTTATTGCATCTATTCTAAAGTCCTTTAATCTAATATGGGCTGTTTTATCACTAATTTTTTGAATTGCTTTAATAGCTGCATCTACAGGTCCTACTCCTGTTTCAGAAGCTAAGAAAGTCTCTTCTTCCATCACAACCTTAACTGAAGCAGTTGGAGTTGATTTACTTCCTGTCATTACTGATATGTCAACGAGCTCTATGATTCTTTCTTCAGCTACTTTTCCTAATATTGATCTAGCAATTGAATCCAAATCTACATCGGTTAATCTTTTCCCTTTATCACCTAAATCTTTCACACGAGATAATATTTCTTTTACTTGTTTATCTGATGCATTATATCCTAATTCTTCTAATTGTGCTTTTATTCCGTGTGTCCCTGCATGTTTACCTGCTTGTATCCATCTCTTTCTTCCTACTGTTTCTGGTTCTAATGGTTCATATGTGATTGGCATGTTGATAATTCCATGAACATGAATTCCTGATTCATGTCCAAATGCGTTATCTCCTATAATTGCTTTATTTGGTTGTGGACTTATTCCTGTTAGTCTAGTAACTAATTTCGATGTTTCGTAAATTAATTTTGTATTAACATTAGTTTTTTTCTGATATAGATTTTGACTTGCCATTACAACTTCTTCTAATGACGCATTTCCAGCTCTTTCTCCTAAACCATTAATTGCAACATGGATTCTTTCAGCTCCTGCAAGCATACCTGATAATGAATTTGCCGTTGCTAATCCAAAATCATTATGGCAATGCATGCTTATTGGCTTTTTAATTACTTGTTTAACTTTAGACACTAAATCATACATTGTTGTTGGATTCATTATTCCTACTGTATCTGCTATATCTATCCTGTCTGCTCCGACATCACTCACTTCTTGAAAAACTTTAATCAAAAAATCTGGATCTGATCTACAAGCATCTTCCGCCGAAAATTCCACTGGTATGCCTCTATCCTTGACGATTTTTACCATATCTCTAGCGGTTCTTATAACTTGTTCTCTGTCCATTTTCAATTTATATTTCATGTGGATGTCTGACGTAGCTATAAATACGTGTACCAAATCTACATTACAATTTAATGCTATTTCAATATCCCTTGATTCTGCTCTTGCCAATCCACATATTTCGCTCTTTAATCCTAATTCTGATATATTTTTAACAGCTTCTGCTTCTCCTTTTGAAGTTATTGGAAAACCTGCTTCAATAGTATCGACTCCTAGTTTATCCAATTGAATTGCGATTTGTATTTTCTCTTCTGGCGTAAGACTAATTCCAGGAGTTTGTTCTCCGTCTCGAAGAGTAGTATCGAATATTTTAATAATCTCAGAATTAGACAAAGTCATTATTCGCCTCTTTCAATTGCGGTTACTCCTGTTCTAGCTATTTCTACTTTTCCATATTTCTTAATACTGTTAATAAAATCAATTATTTTTTCTGATGTCCCTGTAATTTCAATAACTATTGACTTCATTGATTCGTCAATAATTGTTCCTATATTCGCAATATCTCTAATCTCTGGAATCAATTTTGGATCATTAACATATATTTTGATTAATGCTAATTCTTTTTTTATTATTCTATTTACATCGAGGATTTTTACTTCTACTACATCGGTTTGTTTATTCATAACACTTACTAATTGATTAATTGCTGATTTCTCAGCATCTATTGTAAATGTCATTCTTGACATTGAACTATCATTTAGTTCCCCTACTGATATACTTCTGATATTGTATCCTCTTTGTCTGAATACATTTATGGTTCGATAAAGAACTCCTGGTTTATTTTCCACAATGGTTGAAATTAAAAATTCATTTTTCATTTTTTTAGATTCACCAGTGAATTGATATACAAATATTTTAAATTTAGAATGCAATAAAACATATTATTCACCAAAAAGCGTTATTCGGTGTATTGGTTTATAGATTAAGTAAGAGACTAGGCAGAGTCTCCAAATTTAATATTGATAGCAATTTACTATTAACGCTCACACTTCTACCAGCATTAATACAATTAATAAATCTTCCTACAGTATAATATAGTTATTTTATTAATATTGAAATTTTCTTTCATTCATTAAGTTAAATTTATTTTATATAATTTCTATTCTATTGTTGTTTTATGAATGGTTCTGATATAGTTAAAATATATTATAGTCTGAATAATTATGCTTTTTATTGGTCATTCCCAGAACTAGTTGCAATTAAAAATGGTTATTATATAGATCAAGGACTCGAACTTAATCTTAATGATATAACTCCTGTAGAAAAAATTTCAAATAAAAGTCGGTTGTATGGAAATCTTCAACAAAATAAATTATCTGATTTTTATCACGCCGCAGAATATGTTTCAATATCACGCGTTATTGAATCTGAAGGGGCTTCTAAAATTATTGCACTTTCTCCATGGACTGAATTTGGTATTAATGGAAGTTTTGCTTTATTTACAAAAATGAATTCAATTGTTAATGATTCTCATGATTTGTTTGATAAAAAGATAGCAATTGAATCTGGTACTGGTTCATATTATCGCACAATTGCTGAACTTGAAGAATTATTTCCAATTAAAGAAGACAATCTGGTGAAAATGGGTGATCCTCATGAACGTTTATTAGCAGTTTTGAATAGTGATGTTTTTGCATCTAGTATTATGGGAATTTATGTTGATATTGCTAATATACTTGGTTTAAAAAAAATAATGAATTATTCTGGAAGGACTGGAACATTAATGGTGGGACGATCTGATATTGATGCTCAGCTTATTGATTCATTTATTAAAGGTACGAATCGTGCTATAACCGAAATTAACCATAGATCAGAAACATTCAAGGAATTGTGGTTCTCAAAAATTGAATTTATTATTAAAAATGCATTTCCTGTTCATTTACAAGGGATTATTCTTGAACATAAAGACGATATTGCTATTCCGAAATGGGAACCTTGGCAAAAATATCCAAAAATTCAATTTGAAGAGAATTATAGTTGGCTAGTTGATAAAAATCTCGTAAAGTCTGGTTATAGTTATGATCAGCTTGTCTATTCGTCTATTTTTTGATAACTATTCGTTTATTTCCTAGCACTTCTTTCCCGTAAGGGCATATGTTGTTTAACATACAGTTATTACAATCGGGTTTTTTTGCCTTACAAATAGTTCTTCCATGAAGAATAAATAAAATTGAAATTCTGCCCCGGAATTCTTCTGGAATCACTTTTAGTAAATCTATTTCGATTTTCTTTGGATTGATATTTCTTGTCAGATTTAATCTTTTACTTACTCTAGCTACATGAGTATCTACTGCAATTCCTTCATTTTTTTTAAATACAATAGATAATACAATATTTGCTGTTTTTCTTCCAACTCCATCAAGTTCTAATAAGTCTTGCATATTATCTGGAATTTTTCCATTATGCTTTTCAATTATTCTATTAGAGGTGTTTACTATTCTACGTGCTTTTAATTTATAATAACCCGTCGATTTGATAAGTTTTTTTACATTATTGATATCTGCTTCAGCTAAATCTTTAACAACTGGATATTGTTTAAACAGATTTACAGTTGTTTTATTTACAATTTTGTCAGTACATTGTGCAGACAGTATCGTTGCAATAAGAAGTTGAAATGGTGAATTATAAATTAGTTCAGTGTTTATATCTCGATAAGATTCATCTAATTTCTTTATTATATGATTAATAGATTCATTCATGATGGATTTTTGTACAATTTTTTTAGACGTATAATTACGTAAACTCTATATTTAAGTTAATTTATTTTTGATTTAAATAATAATATACAAATATTTGTTTTTTTTATTAGTATACATGGTTGTACGTAAAAAATCACATAAATTAACCAAACGTAAAACCTCTAGAAAATCAACTACACGTAAATCTTCCAAGAAACAAACTAAAACTTCACAAAAACCAAAATTCAGTATGCTTATCAAACAAAGTCAACGCAATAGTGCCGATTTCAAGATCTTTGTATTGCGTAATGATAAAGTTGCTGGCGAATTAAAAAACATCCGTTCAAGTCAGGTTGTTGGAAAAGCTGTCAAAATACTTAATTATGCAAAACGGAAAAAAATTAATTTAGTTAAGGCTTGGGACGCTGTAGCGTAATAAGCATTAAACTCGCATTAAGAAGTGTTTATTCAGGTTTTGCTATTGATTTTTTGATAATTAAACCATACAAACTGCGCCTTCAGATGCTGATGATACCAATTTAGCATATTTTGACAATACTCCCCATTTATATCTGGGTTCTGGCAATATCCAATTTTCAGTTCTTTTTTCAATCTCTTCATCAGTAAGATTTACATTAATTATTTGATTAATTGCATCTATTGTAATCTTATCTCCATTTTTTATTATTGCAATTGGTCCTCCAGCTGCAGCTTCAGGTGAGACATGACCTACCATTAACCCATGAGTAGCACCTGAAAAACGCCCATCTGTTATTAATCCTACTTTTTCTCCAAGTCCTTGCCCATACAGTGCTGCTGTCACACCTAACATTTCTCGCATACCTGGTCCTCCTTTTGGCCCTTCGTATCGTATTACTATTATGTCTCCTTCAGCAATCTTATTTTTAGAAACATCTATGAATGCATTTTCTTCTCCATTGTATATTCTTGCATTTCCAGTAATTTGTAAATTCTTTACACCTGCAATTTTTATTACTGCTCCTTCTGGAGCTAAGTTTCCACGTAATATAGTTAATGTTCCTGATTCTCTAATTGGCGAAGTAATTTCCTTTACTATGTTATTTGGTTTTATAATATTAAATTCTCTTAAATTTTCATCCATTGTTTTTCCAGTTACTGTTAAGACTTCTCCATTCATTAGATTTGCATTCAATAATTTTTTCATTATAAGTGGAACTCCTCCAACTTTGTGAAGATCTAACATTATATATTTTCCTCCTGGTCTCATGTCTGCTATATGCGGTACTTTTTTTCTTATTCGCTCAAAATCATCTATTGATAACTTTACTCTTGCTTCTTTTGCCATTGCTAAAAGATGTAATACTCCATTAGTTGATCCCCCCATAGCTTGTAACACTACAATAGCATTTTCAAACGCTTCAAAAGTGAGAATGTCCCTTGGTCGAATATTTAATTCTAATAATTTCATTAATGCGGAACCAGTACTCTTGCATATATCGTTTCTATTTTTGTCTATTGCTGGTGGTGATGCACTTCCAGGTAGTGCAATTCCAATTGCTTCACTAATAGACGACATTGTATTTGCTGTATATAATCCCCCACAGGATCCAGCTCCAGGACATGCATTATCTTCTATTTCTTTGAGTTGTTCTGTTGTGAGTTTTCCTGCTAAATGACTTCCAACTGCTTCAAACACATCTTGAATTGTAATATCTTTTCCCGCTACATTTCCAGGCATGATTGTACCTCCGTAAACAAATATTCCTGGTAAATTCAACCGCGCTAATGCCATTATTGATCCTGGCAAGCTTTTATCACATCCTGCTATTGTTAACACTCCGTCGTATCTATGTGCATGAATCATTAATTCGATTGAATCAGCTATTATTTCTCTACTAACTAATGAAGCACGCATTCCTTCATGACCCATTGCTATCCCATCACTTACTGAAATTGAAATAAATTCTCTTGGCGTCCCTCCTGCAACTGAAATTCCTTCAGATGCTTTATGTGCTAATTTATCTAAATGCATGTTACATGGAGTAGCTTCATTCCAAGTACTCGACACTCCTATTAGTGGCTTTCCAAGATCTGTATCATTTAATCCCATTGCTTTCATCATAGCTCTTGCAGGAGCTCTTTCAGGACCTTCTGTTACTTCTTGACTTCGTATTTTTAATTTATTTTTCATTATTAACGTAATAACCAATAATCTGATATTTTTGCCTTTACAATAACCTAAATATCGCACTACATCTGTAAATTATAATACTTGACAAAACATAATCTTAAACGTTTAACTCGTGAAATTGAAGTTAAGGGCCATCTTATTGATTCTATGATTCTTACAAAAATTTTTGACCGTGTAATGGATCTCAAAGGAGATTTCGTGGTTAAAGATTTTCGCATAGGTCGTGGAAAAAAAGATCACAGTTATGCTAAATTGGCAATCACTGGTAGAAATAAATCACACTTAGATAAAATGCTTCAAGAAATATATCGTGCAGGTGGTGTTGCAGTTGAATTGCAAAATGTTGAGTGTGTTAAAGTGAAAAAAGATTTTGTTCTACCTGATAACTTTTACTCCACTACGAATAATCCTACGTTCGTCTATTCAAATAAAAAATGGATTAAAGTTAAGAATCAGATGATGGATAAAGCTATAGTTATAGATGTAAAAAAACAAACTGCAACTTGTAGGATGTTGCGTAATGTTCAAAAAGATGATTATGTCGTTGTTGGCGAAGACGGGATTAAAATTATTCCTCCTGAGAGACCTAGAGAAGGTCTTGACGCATTTCAATTCATGAGTAGTCATACCTCGACTGAGAAACCAATTCAATCACTTTCATTGAAAATTGCAAAAGATCTTATATCTATTCGAAACAAAAATGGCAAAATTATTGTAGTTGGAGGTCCTGCTATTGTACATACTGGTGCAGTTGGCCCCCTTTCTGAGTTAATTAAATTAGGATTTGTTCAGGGATTGTTGGCTGGTAATGCTTTACTAATTCATGATGTGGAGAACTCATTACTTCATACATCACTTGGAGTAGATATTGAAAAAGGCTCATTTACTAGTATGGGGCATAGAAATCATATTATTGCAGTTAATGAATTATTTAAGGCCGGATCAGTGAAAAAGATAGTTAATTCAGGAAAAATTAAATCCGGCATTTTTTATGAATGTATAAAAAACAACATTCCTTTTGTTTTGGCCGGTTCTATTCGTGATGATGGTCCTGCTCCTGACGTGATTATTGATGTGGTTGAAGCACAAAAGAAATACCAAACAATTCTCGCAAATGCTGATCTTGTTATAATGCTTTCTACGATGTTGCATTCTATAGCGGTCGGTAACATGATTCCATCTACTGTTAAAGTGGTTGCAATTGACATTAACCCATCGGCAGTTACAAAATTATTAGATAGAGGAACTGGTCAGGCCATTGGAGTGGTTTCAGATGTAGGTTTATTTCTTCCAATTTTATTGCAGAATGTTAAACGTTTACAACAATCTCTAAAATAACTTTCATAATAGAGAAATATTCTAAAATGACTGCTGATACAGATAATAATCCTTATTCAAAACAAGTGCTTGTATTATCTTTTGCGATTGCAAATATGACATTTGGTTTTGGAATTTTTTTCCCATATCTTCCATTGTTTGCAGAATCACTTGGGGCCAGTTTGGGATTGCAAATTGCTTTACTTACAACTGGATTTATGGCTGCTCGAACTCTAACAGCTCTACCATTTGGTTCTATTTCTGATAGTATTGGACGAAAGAATGCTATTGTTGTTGGTTTGTTTGCATATGGTATTATTACTTTATTGTTTTATCTCTCACAAGATTGGACTCATATTTTGATATTGCGTTCTTTACAAGGAATTACTGCTGGATTGATTTGGCCATCTTCTCGTGCTATGATTTATGATTTAGTTGGACCTGGGGCAAGAGGAAGAGCAATTTCTGTTTTGAACATATTTGCTAGTGTTGGCATGGCATTAGGTCCTATCTTTGGAATGTTTTTGCTTTTCTATTTTCAATCTAATTTTTCATTAAATGACGTTGATGCCTTTCGAGTTCCATTTCTATTTGCTGGAACTTTTGGTTTGCTCTCATCGATATTTGCTTTTTTTACATTATCTTCTAACTCTGTTTCATATCCAAGAATTCGTTTTTTTAAGATGATTGATAATTTAGATTCTCAATACGTTAATACATTTTATAGCTCACTTTTAATGAATTTTTCACATGGATTTGCTTTTGGAATGTTTAGACCTGTTCTTGTATTATATATATATCAAGTTCTTGGATATTCACTCCTAGAAACTGCCAGTATATCTGCTATATCATTCTCTTTAGGTGCTATTTCTAATTCATTAGGCCAACTTATTGGTGGTAGACTTGCAGATATTACGAATAGAAAATTAATTATCTCTTTTGCAGTAATAATTGGACAAATTGCAACTTTCTCATTCCTATTCGTTAATGATATTACACAGTTGTACATTGTTGTTATTTGTAGATTTTTTATGAATGGACTATTTGTTCCATCATTAGCTTCTTTAGAAGGTGATATAATTCCTGTTAATCAACGTGGTCAATTATCTGGCCTTGTTGAGGGTGTTAGAGGAATAGGTTCTGCTATTGGCCCATTGGTATGCCTTGGATTTTATGATTATGTTTGGTCTGGCTCTCCTTTTGTTATATCTCCTTTACTTTTTATTCTTTGTTGGTTTATTTATTATATTAATTTCAAAGACCCTTCCAAGAAAGTAGAAGGACCTAAAGAAGATAAACCATTAGATAATGTTCCTAAATTGATAGAAGAATGAAAAAAGTTTAATGCTACTTCAATTAATGTATATTATTGCCGAAGTCATATGAAGATTCTTTTATAAAAGTTGCAGGTCTAATTGGTGGTCCAGATTATATCATAATTGCTAAAACTCTTTCAAGTGCTGAGAATTCTACCGACGAAGAAATTGCTATTCTTACTGATTTAAAAATTAATGTTGTGAGGAAATGTCTTTATGACCTTTTTGGCAGATCATTAATTACAGGTATTCGTGTAAGAGATCTTAAACGTGGATGGTTTGTTTACCGATGGAAAGCACAACATGACCAAGTTGAACCTTTCGTTGAAAGACAAAAAAATAAAGCAGCATTGCGTTTAAAACAAAGATTGAATTATGAATCAGTTAATGAATTCTACCATTGTGGAAATTTAACTTGTATAAAATATACATTTAATTCTGCTGTTCAAGTTGGGTTTAAATGCCAAGTTTGTAATTTAACTCTCAATTTATATGATAATGCTAAATTAAAAAAAGCCTTAGATTGGAAAATGAATGAGATTATTACTGAAGATAATGTCGATTAGTTGTTTTTTTTTATTTAATGCCCAATTTCTATAACCTTATAGGTAGGATTAACGACTTTTTTTTTTAGAATTATTTAGCGAGGTGGGGAAGTCAGGTTTATCCCGGCGGGCTCATAAACTAATTGAGATACCCGCAGATCGGTGTCTGCATTTGAGAATTTCAAATGTAGCCGAAAGTTCAAATCCACTCCTCGCTATCTTTCTCTGATTTTTAATATATCTATGCTCTTTATCATATCTAAAATACCTTGAACCAAACTCCTTTTGGTTTATTTTTCATTTTGTGGTTTTCTTTTCCATATCGGTTAATTGGTTTTGTTAAATGACGTTGCGATGAAGGAATAGGAAGGTATAATCCTAATTTTATTTCTCTTTTTATTGTCTTTTTTTTAGATTCTTTCGTTCTTATACTGCATTTTTTACATTTGAATCCTTTTTCATATCCAATTGATTTCATTGTTTTTTGACATTTTTTACATATGGGATTTTTAATTATTATTTTTTGAACCAAATTATTGATTTTTATATATTCTGCGTTCAATATTCTCTTGTATTTTTTTGATTTTCTCCTAATTCCTCCACCTACTTCTACTGAATCTCCTTTTTCTAATTTTCTAGCTGCTTTTTTTAACGCTATTGATGGAGCATATATTGCACAATTTATAATTCTATTTTTCGATTTTATTTCTAAAAATACATGACCTCCTCTTTTCGTAACTGGTTTTTTGTTAATTATTCCATTAGTATATCCTGATTGAAAACTTTTTAATTGGTTTAAATCTAACTCTTTTTTCAAATGTTCATTAGTTCCCTGATTCGTTCTAAATATTGCAAATCTCTCTATTGGTTCATAAAGCTCTAACATTGTCATTGCTTTGTATAAACCATTTGAATTATTTCCTCTAATTGCAAAGCATATTGGATCTTTTCCATGCGGTGTAATTAATATTCGATAATTGTTATAATCTATATTATTGAATGTTGATAGCTCAGTGCAATTATCCATTTTAATTACAGAAGTTAAACTTACACCTCTTTCTCCATTATTATTTTTTCTATATCCGATTAATTCATAAGTATGATCTGATAAAAGTGTATTTCCAATTGCAGCTAATGCACCAATTAATCCTCTTTTTGTTCCTTGACCAAAATACTCTATTTCATGTGAATTTATAATTTGTTTTAATTCTGACATCTTTACAGATTCATATAGGCATTTCGTTGCAAATTTTTTTATTTCATCTGGGACCTGTTCAGAACAAAGCATAATTAAGCCAGAATTAGCTTTTCCTTTTTTACTTTCCGAGTATTTAATTAAATTATTTTTTGCAATTTTGAATATTTTATTTGGATTATTTGTTTTTAATCTCAAACATAGTGCTGCATTTCCCCTTGTTTTCCATGGTATGTTGGGATTTAATCTAATAAGATTTGGATAATCTAGCATTTCTATTTCTTCTTTTAATAATTTTTGTAGAATTATGGTTGTTAGATATGTTGTGCACATGCCTTCCTCCGAATCTGTATCATCCAAGCCTAAATGAACACTAAACAAAATCTATCAAATTCTTTTAAGATTTAATAATAGGTATAGTTTCAGTTGAAAGTACGTTTTTATTATTTCTAATTTTCTTTAGCGAATTATTTAATTTTTGTATATTGGAAGCATTTAGAATGCTGATTAAATTGTAAAATCCATAGACTAGATATGGCAATGTGACATTTTGATTTTTTTTGATTTCATTAAAACCGTTTTTTTCTTTACCCGGATTTGCGTTAATTAGAATGTATACAATTGGCATTTTGTGAATAAAAACAAGTATTTATTTTATAAAACAATTTGGTTTTTATCTAGGATTATCTGATACTATCTAGCATTTGATTTAAAATGGATAAGATTTCGTTTATTCTTTTTTCTACATCTTTTTGCAGTTGATTAATTCTTTTTTCAAAGTCATTTTTATTAATATTTTCATGGTTTAATTGTTCATATGATTTTGTGATTTGAAATATATCTCTTTCTAATGACTGTTCCAATTGATTTATTTTATTTATCTTTTCTTTTTGTGTATTATCTAAATCTGATATTTCTCGTTTTAATTGCCCCAATACATTTGCATATCTATTTTTAATTGAGGTTAGTTCATTTTTTATATTACTAAGATATTCTTGTTGAACCTTCTCTGAACTTAAATTTATTAATCTACTAAAAATATTTTTTTCGTATGTGATTTTTTCACTATATTTTGCCAATAGTTCTCTTGTTTTTTTAACTATTTCTTTTTCTTCTTCTTCTTTAGGTTTTTCTTTATAGATCGATAAACCTAAGAATATTGTAATAAATATTAATGAACTTATGGGTATTATGCTCATACTTGCCCATGATAAAGTTGGTGTAATTTCAATTGTGATATTTTTTCCAGATAATTGTTCACGATCTTTAAATTCAGTTATCATGGATTTTGTCTTTATTGAAAAGGAATCTGGACTATTTATAACGATGCTATATTTGTCACTAATTGTAAATAATGGTGATTCAATTGGAATTGTTACAGTTATTGAATTGAAATTATGATTTATGTACGCTTCAGGCAACGCATATACAAAAGTTATATCTGCAGATTGTCCTTCTGGAATTCCCACTCTCAAAATTTCCACAATATTTAATCTGTTCTGTGGTGGACTCAATAATATTACTAATTTTTTTTCATTTAATGCAGGTTCTCTATTTGGCATTGTTGTAATTGTTTTTGCTAATGGAACCCCATTTTCGTCTACTTCAGGTCCAATTAAATTTACTTGAATATATTTAAGATCATAAAACCCTTTGTTGATTATTTTTAAATTTTCTTTTATCATAATCTTACCATTTTTTGTAATGAATATTTCTCTTACAATTTCTTCTACTTCGACTTTTGAAAATGCATTAGAACCTTCAGTTTCAGTTAAGAAGAAATATTCGAATTTTTGGCCAAACATTGGCTTGATATCTACATGTATTGCGGTAACGATATCATAAATTTGAAAGTTCGTACGTGTATAATGAGCTGAAATATTAGCATATGTTGCAGTCTCAGGAACACTCATTTCAAAGTTTAGTTGTTGTAATTGAAAATTTGTGGTTGTGATTTCAGGGATTAAGACTTTATACAACCCTTTTTTTTCAGTTAACTCAATTACATCCACAAGCATTAGCCTAAGACTAATTCCAAAATCTTCGCCTTGTTTAATTTCAAAATTTTCATTTCTGAAATCTATTGTAACAATTGTGTTCCTTTTATTATTAGAAATTATTACTAATTCATTCATATAGTTGATATTTTGAATTTCCAAAGCTTCAGATTCAACAAAATAAGCATTTATTTTATTCTCATATTCTTTTGGCAAGAAAAATGAAATTGGTTCATTAAATATCAGATTTGCTGTAGAATTGTTGATTATTGTGAGTTTATATTCAATTAATAACACCCCTAATTCATTTATCTGGAATGTGCTATCCATTTTCATTTGTATTTGACTTTTATCAATATCACTTGATAATTGCATATCTTGAGCATCTGTTACTTGAATTATTGTACCAAATAAAAGCAAAAAGCAAATAATTAATATTTTCATTTATTTATAAAACTGCTAATTTTTTATACAATATATATTTTTTTGAATTCCAAATAATTAAATCTGAATTAAGGTCAAAATTAATTCATTAATTGTTTAATTTATTCATTATTAACAAATAAAGACTTTTTTATTCTTATATTAGTGTGGTAAAGGGGGTATTTGTTTAATGGAATCAGAAATTATCTTTGTTGGACTGGGGAAGTCTGGTTGCCGTATTCTATCAAAAATTGAACAGCACAATCAAAACATTGCTTCGTTTTGTTATTTAAGTAGTAATATTGATCATTTTCCAAAATCTACAACTGGCGAGAAATTACAACTCGTTCTCAATATTGGCGGTAAATTATCTCCTACTCGTATTCGTGGTATTGTATTGAGCCAATTAGAGGCTCTTTCTTCTAAACTTAAAACTTCCAAATTGGTCGTTGTAATTTCATCAGCAGATGGAAGCCTTGGTTCTTCTCTTTTACCTTATCTCACAAAAATTTGTTCTAATAATAATGTCAAATGTTTATCTATATTATCAATGCCCTTTTCATTTGAAAAACAAAACCATTTCAATGCAGGTTTAACTCTTCGCCGCTCTAAACAATATTCTGATGGTATAATATTGATAAATAACGATGAAATATTTAATGCATTTCCTCAAATTCCAATGGATTGTGCTTATGATTTAGTAGAGGATAAAATAGCATTTTCTCTTTCTAGTTTAATTGGTTCTGATAATCGTGGCGATATTAATTTGCATAATTTATTTCAAATCACTGAAAGAAATAATTTTTCTGTTCTAAGTATTGGTGAATCTAAAAATGTTTCAAATAAAAGTGATATTGCTGTTAAAGGTGCACTAAAAATGCTCTCAAAAACTGCTAATCCATCTTCTGCTGATCGTGTTCTATTATTTCTTAATAGTGACAAAAAACTTTCTACTAGTGATGTGGCATCTTCAATTAATTCCGTACATGGTTTGGTTGGTAAACAATTATCTCATTTCACTCATGGTTATAAAACCAGTAATTCTATTCAAACAACTGCAATAGTTTTATCCTCTGGCTTCAAAAACACTATATTTGATGATTATGATCCATTATCTACATTACTTGCTGGTAAAGAAATTGACGATGATCTAGAATGTGATTTGGATATAGATCTTGGAATTGACAAAATATCTGAAATATAAGATTAAATTTACACATTAATTATTTTTCTTTTAATTCAGGATTATCATCTGATGGTTTATCTTCTTTAGATACTTCTACTTCTGGTAAAGCATTAGTCTTTTCTTCTTTTAATTCAGGATTATC
>Ga0207966_1001173_pt1 | contig 14487 bp, 13 predicted proteins | sample Knorr_S23_td_NAD_FD_185611 | JGI IMG/M metagenome (GOLD analysis project Ga0207966, IMG submission 185611) | Marine microbial communities from Southern Atlantic Ocean transect - Knorr_S23_td_NADW_ad_2500m_LV_B (SPAdes) (version 2) | ecosystem: Environmental > Aquatic > Marine > Oceanic | place... | reverse complement strand
ATATTAATGATTTGTTTAAAAAAACCATTAATAAAATATCCTAAAACTTGACCATAACTTAAACTTGGTTAGATTAGTCTTTATGGCAAATTTAATGACCGGTGCAGAAATAGTTTTCAAAGCTCTGGAAGATCAAGGTGTTAGACATATCTTTGGTTATCCCGGAGGAGCTGTATTGCCAATTTATGATGAACTTAAAAATCATAAAAGCATACAACATATTTTAGTCCGCCACGAACAAGGAGCGGGTCACGCTGCAGAAGGATATGCAAGATCATCAGGTAAACCGGGTGTAATACTTGTGACTTCAGGACCTGGAGCTACCAATACAGTTACAGCCCTGACCGATGCCTATATGGATTCTGTTCCTTTGGTTTGTATTACAGGTCAGGTGCCCACACATCTTATTGGTACAGACGCATTTCAAGAATGTGATACGACAGGTATAACAAGACCATGTACCAAACATAACTGGCTCGTTAAAGATATAAATAAATTATCATCAATTTTACATCGGGCCTTTGAAGTTGCCACAACAGGAAGACCCGGGCCGGTTTTGGTTGACATACCCAAAGATATTCAATTTAAAAAAGGAAAATATGTTAAGCCTAAAGAAGTAAAAAAGAAAAATGGTGAGACCGATATAAAATTTAATGGTAAGGATAAAGATATTGAGGCTGTAGTCGACCTCTTTAGAAAATCTTGTAAACCTATTTTATATACCGGAGGGGGAGTTATCAATTCCGGACCAAGAGCAACCCAATTACTCCGAGAGCTAGTTTCGTTAACCGGTTTTCCAATCACTTCTACCCTTCAAGGATTAGGAGCTTTTCCAGGATATGATCAACAATTTTTAGGCATGTTGGGAATGCACGGCACATTTGAGGCAAACAACGCGATGCACGATTGTGATTTAATGATCAATATTGGAGCGCGTTTTGATGATAGAATAACGGGCAAAATTGATGAATTTTCTCCTCAATCAAAAAAAATACATATTGATATTGATCCCTCTTCGATTAATAAAAACATTTCCGTTGATTTAGCATTGGTTGGTGATGTTAAAATTGTTTTGGAAAAATTAATTTTAGTTTTCAAAAAAAAAGATCCTAACTTTGCAAAATCAAATAAACAAAGAATTGCTGTTTGGTGGAATCAAATTGAAAAATGGAGAAAGAAAAATTCTCTAGGTTTTATAAACAGCAAAGAGGTAATTAAACCCCAATTTGCGATTCAAAGGCTTTATGAATTAACTAAAGCTCAAGATGTTTTTATAACAACCGAAGTAGGTCAACATCAAATGTGGGCAGCTCAACATTATAAATTTGATAAACCTAACAGATGGATGACCTCAGGAGGACTTGGAACCATGGGTTATGGATTACCAGCTGCTGTTGGGGTGCAAGTAGCTCACCCTGATAAATTAGTCATAGATATTGCGGGAGAAGCTTCGGTTTTAATGACAATGCAAGAAATGTCTACTGCTGTTCAATATAAATTACCAATAAAAATATTTATTATCAATAACGAATATATGGGGATGGTCAGACAGTGGCAAGAGATACTACATGAAAAAAATTATTCAGAAAGCTATACAGCTGCTTTACCAGATTTTGTTAAATTAGCAGAGGCCTATGGTTGTGTCGGTATTAGAGCAAAGAAACCAGATGAATTAGATGAAAAAATTACACAAATGCTTTCAGTTAATAAACCAGTTATTTTTGATTGTGTTGTTGATAAAGAAGAAAATTGTTATCCAATGATACCTTCTGGGAAACCCCATAATCAAATGTTGTTAGGTAAACAAGATGAAGAAGATGAAATTTCTGAAGAAGGGAAGGTGTTAGTTTAGCTATGGTAAAATCAGCTTACAGTTTTGCAACAAAAAAAGAAAAAATTGAAAATCACATTATTGTTGTTTGGGTGGATAATGAAGCAGGAGTTCTTGCAAGGGTAGTGGGGTTATTTTCTGGAAGAGGTTATAATATTGATTCACTTGCGGTTGCAGAAGTTGACAAGAAAAAAAATATATCTCGTATAACTATTACTACATCAGGAACGCCACAGGTGCTTCAACAAATAAAGTCGCAATTAGGAAAACTTGTTCCGGTTCATAAGGTAGCTGATTTTCCACGTAACAAAAGAACGTTAATGAGAGAAATGGCATTATTAAAAGTTGTTTCCTCAAAAACTCAATTAGAAAAGGCTAAGAAATTATGCAAAAAATATAAGTATACTCTTTTAGATAAGACAGAAAAATCTTTTGTTTTTGAGGTTTCTGCATTAGAGAAGGAGATTGATGAATTGATAAAAAAATTGCAACCACTTGGACTGGCTAGTGCATCAAGAACTGGAGTGGTAGCAATGACTAAAGGATCGGAAACTTATAAACAACACTGAAGGAAATATTTATGAAAATGTTATATGAAAAAGATGCAAATGTAGATTTCATTAAGTCAAAGAAAATTGCAATTTTTGGTTATGGAAGCCAAGGACATGCTCATGCCTTAAATTTAAAAGATAGCGGGGTGAAAGAAGTTGTCGTGGCGTTAAGAGAGGGTTCTTCAAGTAAAAAAAAAGCTGAGGCAGAAGGACTTGAAGTTATGTCTCTGTCTGATGCAGCTGAATGGGCTGATATTTTAATGATGTTAACTCCTGATGAGTTGCAATCTCAAATTTATAAAAATCATATTGAACAAAGAATGAGAGAGGGGACAAGCCTAGGTTTTGCTCATGGACTTAACATTCATTTTAATCTTATTAATGCACGAAAAGATCTTGATATTTTTATGATAGCTCCAAAAGGGCCAGGACACTTAGTAAGGAGTGAATATAAAAGAGGTGGAGGTGTCCCGTGTCTGATGGCAATTCACCAAGATAGTTCAGGTAAAGCAAAAGATTTAGCACTTTCTTATGCAAGCGCAATTGGCGGAGGCAAAGCTGGAGTAATTGAAACTACATTCAAAGATGAATGTGAAACAGATTTATTTGGAGAGCAAAGTGTTTTATGTGGAGGTTTAGTTGAGCTAATAAAAAATGGATATGAAACTTTGGTTGAAGCAGGATACCCACCTGAAATGGCATACTTTGAATGTTTGCATGAAGTAAAATTGATTGTTGATCTTATTTATGAGGGAGGTATTGCAAATATGAATTATTCAATTTCTAATACAGCTGAATATGGTGAATATATTACGGGTAAAAAAATTATAGATTCGAAAACCAAAGAAAGAATGAAAGAGGTGTTGAAAGATATTCAGTCAGGAAAGTTTGCTAAACAGTGGATGGATGAAAATAAAAATGGTCAAAAAAACTTCTTGAAAATGAGAAAAGAACTTGCAGAACACCCAATAGAAAAGGTTGGGAAGAAACTTAGAGATCTTATGCCTTGGATTGGGAAGAACAAACTAGTTGATAAGGAAAAAAATTAGTAAATTTAGTTAAATTTTGTTGAAGAAGCCAAAGATCTTTTGCATACGACCCGCTTAGGTTGTAACATAATCATTTGTAAAAAATAAATTGTTCCAAGTTAAAACTTGGATTAGAGGGATAATGTCCGACGACAAAAACAGAGTTTATATATTCGATACAACCATGCGCGACGGGGAACAGTCTCCTGGCGCGTCGATGAGTTTAGAAGAAAAACTTCAAATATCAAATTTATTTGATCAAATTGGCATTGACATTATCGAAGCTGGTTTTCCTGCTGCATCAAAAGGAGATTTTGAAGCTGTTAGCGAAGTTAGTAAAATTTTAAAAACATCAATTCCCTGTGGTTTATCTAGGCATATAAAAAAAGATATTGATGCGTGTAATGAGGCATTAAAAATAGCTGAACGATTTAGAATTCATACATTTATCTCAACTAGCCCACTACACATGAAACACAAATTGAACAAAAGTTCCGAAGAAGTTTTAGAAGCTATAAAAGAACATGTAACTTATGCAAGAAAATTTACTGATGATGTAGAGTGGTCTTGTGAAGATGGTACTAGAACTGATATTGATTTTATGTGCAGAACAGTTGAGTTAGCAATAAAGTGCGGAGCTAAAACAATTAATATACCAGATACTGTTGGATATTCAATCCCTTCTGAATTTACAAAAATTATTAAACATTTAATAAATAATGTTCCAAATATAGATAAAGCAATTTTATCAACCCATTGCCATAATGATTTAGGCTTGGCAGTTGCAAATTCTTTGGCCGGAGTTGTTGCGGGCGCGAGACAGGTAGAATGTACCATAAACGGAATAGGAGAAAGAGCAGGTAATGCTGCGCTTGAAGAAATAGTGATGGCAATGAAAACTAGAAATGATTTAATGCCGTTTCATACCAATATTAATACAAAATTATTAAGCAAGGCTTCTAAGCTTGTATCAAGCGCTACATATCCTGTTCAATTTAACAAAGCGATAGTAGGAAAAAACGCTTTTGCTCATGAAGCCGGAATTCACCAAGATGGAATGTTAAAGCATAGGAATACATATGAAATCATGACTCCAGAAAGCGTTGGCGTAAAACAAAGTTCATTAGTTATGGGAAAACATTCTGGTAGACACGCCTTCAAAGAAAAGTTAAGTGACCTTGGTTATATAGGTGTTACTGACGATATAATTCAAATCGCGTTTGGTAAATTTAAAGTTCTGGCTGATAAAAAAAAACATGTTTACGATGAAGACATCGCGGCTTTAGTAGATAATAGTCTAATCAAAGAAGATAATGTTATTATTTTAAAATCTCTAAGGGTATTTGCTGGAACTGGAGAACCGCAAAAAGCAGACATGACATTAGAAGTTTATGGAGAAATAAAGAAAGCAACTGAGACTGGAGATGGTCCAGTGGATGCTATTTTTAAGTGTGTAAAAAAATTATACCCTCATGAAGTAAAACTTCAATTATATCAGGTACATGCCGTAACCGAAGGAACGGATGCTCAGGCTACTGTGAGTGTAAGAATTGAAGAAAAAGGCAAAACAACTGTTGGCCAAGCAGCTGACACTGATACACTTGTCGCATCGGCTAACGCTTATTTAAATGCGTTAAATAAGATGATTATTAAAAGAAAAAAAACAGCTCCTGAAGAGTATGAGCGATCAACAATGAAAGGAATATAAATGTTTAAATTTGGATTAGACAAGTTATCACAAATATGGTCCACAGATATGGCCATAGATTTAGGAACATGCAATACTTTAGTCTATGTTAAAGGTCAAGGTATAGTTCTTAACGAACCATCAGTGGTTGCTATAATTGAAGAAAAAGGAAAAAAATCAGTGCTTGCCGTGGGCGATGAGGCAAAAACGATGCTGGGAAGAACTCCAGGAAATATAACTGCCGTGAGACCTTTAAGAGATGGAGTGATAGCTGATTTCATAGTAACAGAAGAAATGATTAAGCATTTTATAAAAAAGAGTCACAAAAGCAAAGCATTTGCAAACCCTAGAATATTAATATGCGTACCAACTGGATCAACGCCTGTTGAAAGAAAAGCCATTCAAGATTCAGCATTAGCCGCTGGAGCAAGAAAAGTTCAATTAATTGATGAAGCGATAGCTGCCGCAATTGGAGCGGGACTTCCTATTTCTGAAGCGACTGGATCCATGGTTGTTGATATTGGGGGTGGTACTACAGAAATTGCAATCTTGTCATTAGGTGGAGTGGTTTATGCTAATTCAATGCGGGTGGCAGGCGATGCAATGGATTCTGGTATAATTACCTATATGAGAAAACAATTTAATTTGTTAGTAGGCGAAGCGAGTGCTGAAAAAATAAAAAAGGAAATAGGCACAGCCATACCAACAGCCGGCAATACTTATTTGATGAAAGGTAGGGATATAAGATCAGGAACCCCCAAAGAAATATCGCTGAAAGAGGAAGATACTGCAGAAGCGTTAAAACCAGTTCTAAACCAAATTCTAGGTGGAATTAAGGACGCTTTGGAAAAAACTCCTCCAGAATTATCTGCAGATTTAGTAGACATGGGTTTAGTTCTAACTGGTGGTGGAGCTCTTCTTAAAAACATAGACAAACTAATTACAAAAGAAACAGGATTGCCTGTTCAAATTGCTGAAGATCCATTGTCTTGCGTTGCTCTTGGGACTGGTAAAGCGCTGGAACAAGAGGAAACATTCTCTAACATGTTAATAGATGGATGATTTTTGTAGATAAAGTATTATGGATACAAGTCGCGAGGATGTTGGCATAGCAATTCGTTCCGCTTTTTTAGCTAAAGGATCAAAACAAAAATTTTCATTATTTGCACTTATAGTTCTTTCGATTATATTTCTTTTTGTTGAAACAATAGAAACAAAACCACTTAATTATTTTAGATCATTTATTAAGGATGTAATCTATCGAGGAGCTTTAGTTGTTTCAGCTCCATCTAAAAGTATTAATAATTTTACTGATTTTGTTAAGGAGCACGTGCATCTTTATGACGATTATAACAAATTAAAAAAAGAAAATGATGACTTAAAAAATAAAATTTCGGAGACAGATTTTTTAGAATTAGAAAACAGTCAATTAAGAAAATTAATCGAAGAGCAAATTTCATCATCCTCTAATCTTATGAGCGCAAGAGTTATGCTGGATAAACAAAGCCTATACCTTAACTCTTTTATTATTAATATTGGAGGTAATAAAAATATAAAAAATGGCATGGCGGTTCTGGATGGAAAAAACTTTATTGGAAGAATAGTTGATGTAAATTTTTTTTCATCTAGAGTTTTACTTGTCTCAGATTTAAATAGCAAAATTCCTGTTATAACTGAACCATCGGCGCATCATGCTATTTTAAATGGTCATGGAAAAAATGAGCCAACCTTAGAATATTTACCTGAAAATCATAATATTCAGAATGGTGACAAAGTTTATACATCGGGAAAAGGGGGAATTTTTTCTCCGGGCATTCCCGTTGGTGAAGTTAAAATTGAAAATAATATTATCAAAGTTTTATTATTTTCTGATTTAAGCCAGATCACTTTTATAAATATTAATTTAGAAAATTTGGATAAGGGTAAATAAATTTTTATGGCATATATATATAAACAAATTAGATTTAAATTTTTTGAGCTATTACCGCTTTTATTACTTTTTTTTATTTCACTAAATGGAAATTCTATAATTGATTTAAAGTATTTTTCAATTAATGTTCATTATATTCTAGTTTATTATTGGGTTTTAAGAAAACCTCAGATGTTAGGATATGGTTTCATATTTCTATCAGGAATAATTAATGATATCGTATTCGGGCTTCCATTAGGTGTTAATGCTTTATCTTTGTTAATTATAGCTGCGGTGGCTGCATATGCAAGAGTCGTAACTGTTAGAATAACATTAATAAATGATTGGATAAGTTTTATTCCCGCATTATTAATTGCAAACTTTATTTATTTCTTATCATTATATTTTTCAAATTATTCGGTAGATTATTTGTTTCTGTTCAAAGATTCTGTTTTTACGTTTATTTTTTATCCAGTTTTGTGGGGAATTTTTTCATTGATATTAAACTTAACAAAATCCTGATCTATGCTTAGTTTCTCAAAAACTTTTCAAAGTAAATCAAAAACAATCACCAGACGAATGTTTATTTTATCTTCGTTAAAAATAGCAATTTTTGTTGCTATAATTACCCGTCTGTTTTACCTACAAATTTCTGAAAATATAAAATGGAGAACATTGTCAGATAAGAATAGATTGAGAGAATGGAAGACGGTTCCTCAAAGAGGAATAATAGAAGATTATTTTGGAACAAAAATTGCAAAAAATACTCAAGTATTTCAACTACATATGATTCCAGAAGATGTGCCCAATCTAGAGGAGCTTTTTTTTAAACTGTCAAAAATAATTGATTTTGATAAGCGAGCAAAAACTAATTTAATAAAGAGACTAAAAAAACGTAAGCCTTGGGAGACTATAATAATTTCAGATAATTTATCTTGGTCAGAGTTTTCAAGATTGAATCTTTTTTTACATGAGATGCAAGGAATAAAGCCTGTGGTTGCTGTAGCACGAAAATATTTAGAAGATGGCTCCTCTTCTCACATCATAGGATATGTTTCAGAAATGAGTGTAAAAGATTTGGAAAATAGCGCATTATTAAGAGAAATTAATGTTCCTGGATTGAAGACGGGTAAAAATGGTTTAGAAAAGTCTTTAAATGAAGAAATGATCGGACAGCCAGGACTTCAAAGATTTGAAGTTAATGCGCACGGTAAAAGAATCAAAGAACTTAAATTGATTCAGGGAACTGCAGGTAAAAATTATAGAACAACTTTAGATATAGAAGTTCAAAAATCTGCAAGTGAATTATTAAAAGACAAAAGTGGATCGATTTGTATAATGGATATTTATACAGGAGATCTTGTAGCTATGGTATCTAGTCCTACATTTGATGCAAACAAGTTTGTTCATGGTATAGCCTCTAAAGACTGGCAAGATCTAATCAATAATGAAAAAAAACCTTTGATTAATAAATCCATAGCAGGACTTTACCCACCAGCTTCGACCATCAAACCTCTTGTTGCGCTATCAGCATTGGAAAACGATGTTATTAGTCCTAATACTACAACCGAATGTAGAGGAGAGATTGAACTTTATGGTCATAAATATCATTGTTGGAAAGAGAAAGGTCATGGATTTATGAGGTTAAGAGAAGCTATTAAACAATCTTGCGATATTTATTTTTATGAAGTAGCACGAAGATTAGGAGTTGATCGCCTAGCTGTTACAGCTAATAAATTTGGACTAGGAAATAAAGTTTTAGATATTTTAAGTGAAGAACTAACTGGGCTTGTTCCATCGACTAAATGGAAATTAAAAAATATTGGAAAAGGATGGTTATTGGGAGAAACTTTGCTTGCTGGTATCGGGCAAGGTTATTTTCAGGTTACTCCAATACAACTTTGTCTAATGGCTGCACAACTCGCGAACGGCGGACATAAAATTGAACCAAAGATAATTTATAATGAACAAGCTTTGCAGCCTACTATAGATGCTTCGAGCAAACGGTTTAAGCAATTATATAGGAATCAAGAAAATGTTAAATTTGTTTTAGATGCTCAATTCGGGGCAACCAATGAACCAATGGGCACTTCTTACGGATCAAGACATGTTAAGTCAGAATATATCTTTGCTGGAAAAACTGGAACAGCTCAAATAAGATCTATCACTGAGGAAGAAAGAGAACTAAAACTAAAACAAAAAGATTTGCCTTATAAAAAAAGAGATCATGCTCTTTTTATCGCATTTGCACCTTACAAAAATCCACGATATGCATTTAGCATTGTTATAGAACATGGAGGATCGGGAAGTTCAAACGCCGCTCCAATTGCAAAAAAAATAATAAAAAAAGTTTTGGACAGAGATCAGCTGAGAAAAAAATATCAAACAGATCTGATTCAAGAGATTTAAAAAATGATAAGACAACATTTTCATAGAGGCAATCAGAGTTTTAGAGATAAAATATTTGCTTTAGATTTTTTACTAATTTTTTTTATTTTATTATTAGGAGTAATTAGTTTTTTTGCAATGTATTCTACCGAACAAGGAAAGCTTGGTTATTATACTCAAAGTCATCTTTATAGATTTTTTATTTTTTTTATACTTTTTATAATAGTTTCTTTTTTTAGAATTAAGACTTGGTATAAATCTGCTTATTTATTTTATTTCGCAGTATTAATCTTATTGTTTGCCGTTGATATTTTTGGCGTTACCGCCTCAGGATCAAAACGTTGGATTAGTTTATTTTTTATTAATCTTCAGCCTTCCGAATTAATGAAAATTGCTTTAATTATTTTTTTAGCAAGATACTATTATAAAATTCCTACAGAAAATGTCACAAACTTAAAATATATTATTACACCTTTCTTTGCTATATTTGTTCCTGTTTTATTGGTTGCAGAACAACCGGATTTGGGAACAGCGGTGCTAATTTTAATTGGCGGTTTGGCCGTTATTTGGTTAACGGGTTTCAGAATAAAACTTTTCTTGTACTCATGTTTCTTTTTAATTTGCTTACTTCCAGTTGGAATATCATTTTTAAAACCGTATCAAAAAACAAGAATCCTATCTTTTTTTGATCCCGAAAGAGATGCTTTAGGGGCCGGCTATCAGATTATTCAGTCAAAAATTGCCTTGGGTTCAGGAGGCATTTTTGGAAAAGGTTTCCTGCAAGGAAGCCAGAGTTACTTGGATTATTTACCTGAAAAGCACACAGATTTCATTTTCACTTTATTTTCCGAAGAATTTGGTTTTGTCGGCTCTACAGCATTATTACTTGTTTACGTTATGATTATATACAGAATTACTGTAATTGGTCGTCAGTCGAGAAATAATTTTGCAAAGTTATACTGCTTTGGTTTTGCCACGGCATTTTCTGCTTATGTTGCAGTTAATATGTCAATGGTACTTGGTTTACTGCCGATTGTAGGAGCTCCACTTCCTATTATGTCATATGGGGGCTCATCGATGCTTTCGGTAATGATTGGCTTGGGTTTCGTGATGAGTTGTAAAATTTATCAACAGGAGGATGTAAATTAAATACTTAAGGGCTTTTATAAAACAACTTGAGATTGTATTATTTACTTTTGATTCCAATCAATATCGCGAAATTTTTTTCTTTTTAGTTTTAAAAAATTGACTTTTTGTGCTTAACTAAAACAAATGTTTAAAACTTTACGAGGAGTTGAAGAAAAAAAATTAAATTACAATGGTCGATCACATATTGGTGAGACTATGCAGTTTGAAGGCGATTTAAGATCATCAGGATCATTAGATGTTGCGGGGCTGATGAATGGCAACATATTTGTTTCAGACATGACGATAACCGAAGCTGGATCAGTAAGAGGTTCGATAGAAGCAGCAAGCATAGAAGTTAACGGACATGTAGAAGGAAAAATTACAGCTGATGTTGTAATAGTCGGAAAAAATGCAGTGATAAAAGGCGATATTTTTTTTAAAAATACTTTAAAAACAGAAGAAGGCGCTGATATTGATGGTTATATAAAACGAGTAAGCAAAGGGAAGTCAGATACAGAAGAAGATATTGCAATTGAAGAAATAGTGGAAAGAGGAGATTCAACAAAATCTAAACCTAGAGTCGTTCATGTAGGGCAGCATAAAGAAGCTGTATAACGTGTCACCCGATATTTAAATCTTAAATAACATATAACTAGCGATACTATGAGCGAAGATGTTCAGTTAAAATCTTCAATTGGAGTAATTGGAGCCGGGATACAAGGTATTTGTATTTCACTTTGTCTTATTAAAAAAGGTTTCAGAGTAACTCTTATCGATCGTGATGATCCTGGGAAAAATTCTGCTTCCTATGGTAATGCTGGTCATTTTTCGCCCTATGCTTCAGTACCAATTAACAGACCAGATATATTAGTAGATATACCTTCAATGTTGTTAAGTTCTACTGGACCATTAGCATTACAGTGGAACTATGTGCTGAAGATGATTCCATGGTTTTTAAAATTTATAAAAAATTGCAGTAAAAAAAAAATGATGCATACAGCAAAGTATATGCATCAAATTTTAGATTTAGCATTGCCAGCTTACGATGAACTTTTTGAAGACATCGATATTTCAGGATTGGTGGAAGGTAAAGGAATAATATATTTTTGGACTAAAAAATATTTAAAAAGTAGAGAATTAGAAATCAGGATTAGAAATGAATTGGGTGTGAAGCAGCAATTGCTAACTCCGCATGAAATTCACGATCTAGAACCACATATAAAAAAAATTTATCATGGCGGCGTTTTGTATCCTAATGCTAGACATGCAAGAAATCCCGGAAAGATCTTATTAAAGTTATTTGATTTATTTTTAAAAAGAGGTGGACATTATGAAAAACAAAATGTTCAAACGTTACGCTTTACATCAGACAATAAACCAGTGATAAAAACGGATTCAAAATTTTACAATTTTGATAAAGTCGTTATTGCGTGTGGCGCATTTTCAAAAAAATTGACTGATCAAGTTGATGAAAATATTCCATTAGACACTGAAAGAGGATATCATGTTCATTTTAAAGGATACGATCATTTACTATCAAGACCAGTTATCTTTTTAAATAGAGGTTTTGGAATAACTCCTATGGAACAAGGATTAAGAGTGGTAGGTACCGTTGAATTTGGTGGATTGGAAAATCCAGTAAGCAAAAAAAGAATTCAGAATCTTGTAAATAGCGCAAAATATCTTTTTCCGGAATTAGGGAAACACGAAGATGAGTGGTTAGGTTTTAGACCAACTTTACCTGATTTTTTGCCGATCATCGGCCCTTCAAAAAATTATAAAAACTTGTTTTATTCTTTTGGTCACCACCATCTTGGATGGACATTGGGAGCAATCTCAGGAAAAATTCTTGCTGGAATGATTGCAGAAGAGAATACAAATTTAAATTTATCTCCTTACAATTCTTTAAGATTTAGCTAGGAGCTATTTTGTTTTTAAAAGATAAAACAGCTTATATTTTTCTTATACTTGCAACTTTGTTTTGGTCAGGCAATTTTATTGTAGGAAAAGCAGCAAGTCTTTTTGAAATTCCACCTTTTACTTTAAACTTTTACAGATGGACTTTTGCTTGGTTGATATTAGCTCCGTTTACACTTCAGGAAGTTTTGAGAAAAAAAAATTATATATTAGAAAATATAAAACTGATTTTAATATTAGGAATTACAAGTATTACTGTGTTTAATTCAATCGTTTATTATTCATTAAATTTTACGCAGGTAATTAGTGGTGTTTTGATGATCTCAACTATTCCTGTGATGATAATTTTTTTTTGTTGGATTTTCAAAATTGAAAAAACAAACTTTTATCAGATACTAGGAGTGATTTTTTCATTATTAGGTGTTGTGGTTATAGTGACAAAAGCTGATGTAGATAAATTGATTAATTTAAATTTTAATAAAGGTGATTTATGGATGGTTGTAGCCATGTTTTCTTGGGCTATTTACTCAGCATTGTTAAGAAAGAAAAAATTTGATTTATCACAAATTTCTCTTTTACAAGTGATCATATCAGCCGGGTTAATTTTTTTATTACCGGCTTATTTGATAGAGATGGCTTTAGGTTATAAATTAAATATTAATTTACCTTTCATATTAACGCTAAGTTACGTGGTGCTTTTTCCAGGATTGGCTTCCTTTATTTTTTGGATTAAAGGAATTTCATTAATAGGTTCTAATAGATCGGGAATATTTTTACATTTAATGCCAATTTTTAGTACAATATTAGCAATATTAATATTTAAAGAAAGATTCATGTTTTTCCATATAATTGGAGCTATATTAATTATTACGGGAATTGTTTTATCGTCTAAAAAAAACAGACATGATTAAAGACTTAACCTCAGAACAGAAACATATTTTACTTGAAGAAGGCACAGAGCCATCAGGAACCAGTCCTCTGAATTATGAAAAAAGGGAAGGCGAATATTGTTGTGCAGGATGCGGCACTAAACTTTTCGAATCTAAAAAAAAATATGAAAGTGGAAGTGGATGGCCATCTTTTTTTGAGGCATTGCCAAACGTTTTTGAAACAAAAATTGATAATTTAATTGGATCATCCAGAACGGAGTACCATTGCAAAAAATGCAAAGGACACCACGGACATATTTTTGATGATGGGCCAAAACCTACTGGTAAAAGATATTGTAATAATGGGTTATGTTTAGTTTTTGCTCCAAAAAAGAAATAATTTAAGCAACAACTCTGATATTGCTCAAAAGTAAAAGTTCTTCTTTTAAAAACTTGGCTATTGATTTCATTCCCTTTATTTTTGAAATTTTTTCAGCTTGTGAATTGTAGTTTGTGTTGGTGTTTATATCATAGGTATAAATTGTACCATTTTTGTCGACAATATATTCAATACCAGCTATTTCAATTCCATTTATTGCAATAAATTGTTCATAATTTTTTATCAAGGCATCTTTTTTATAATTTTTTAAAATTTTAAATTTATTTCCGATTGTTGGACAAAACTCACCAGCGATTTGTTGTTGTGGGATTTCGTCCTGATCTTCTGGACATGCTGGACATAATTCAAATCCTTCGGACGCATCCACTTCAACGGCATACAAAAATTTAGAATTTACAAATTCGACTCGAGTTATAACTTTAGGACTAGCTTCTATATAGTCTTGAAGAAGAGTTATCCCGTCAATTGATAGTTCAAAATCTTTGCCACTCACGTAGGAATCTAACTCTTTTTTACTATTGAATAGTTTAACGCCCAAACCTTTTCCCCCTCGATTATGTTTTGTTATAAAAGGCTTGCGAAATATATTTGCTGACTTAAGAATACTTTCTTTGTTGTTACAATAAATTGTCCTTGGTGTTTTAATTCCAACGCTTTCTAATTCTTTATATTGAAGAGATTTACTAATTTCTAAACTTAATGCTCTTGAATTATTAATGACTCTTCTGTTATTTTTCTCAAGCCAATTTAAAACTACTGCAGTATATTCTGGAGCATAT
>Ga0207966_1001170_pt1 | contig 14510 bp, 14 predicted proteins | sample Knorr_S23_td_NAD_FD_185611 | JGI IMG/M metagenome (GOLD analysis project Ga0207966, IMG submission 185611) | Marine microbial communities from Southern Atlantic Ocean transect - Knorr_S23_td_NADW_ad_2500m_LV_B (SPAdes) (version 2) | ecosystem: Environmental > Aquatic > Marine > Oceanic | place... | reverse complement strand
CCTGGCCGTGCTGCATGGAGCACGCCGAATGATAGGTCACCACCGGCAGCCCCTTTTCCGTCACTTCGCCGACCCCAAACTCGTTGATGATCTCCGAGACGTCGCGGGCCAGCCCCGCGATCCGGGCGGCGCGCTCGGCCCATACCGGATCGTGCTTCAGCATCCAGCCGTAATCTTTGATCGTGGTGCCGCAGCCCGACGCGTTGATGACGACGGCCTCGACGCCGGCTTTTTCCCAGGCTTCGATATTGGCCCGAGCCTGTTTCCGGGCCTGGTCCTCGCGGCCCATATGGTGGACCAGCGCCCCGCAGCATCCGGCGCCCTCGGCCACCACCACCTCGCAGCCGCGGCGGGTCAGCAGCCGCACCGTGGCCTCGTTGATCGACGGCCTCAGCACCTGTTGCGCGCAGCCGGTCAATAGGGCGACGCGCTTGAGGCGTTTGCCTTCGGCTTCGAAGACCTGCGGCCGGTCGACGGCGGAGGCGGCGGGGACGCGGGCCGGGGCCATGGTGACCAGCCCTTTCAACCGCCCCGGCAACATACCCTTGAAGGGCCGGCCGAGGGCGGCGGCCTTGAGCGCCAGGCGGAACATCCCCGGCGACGGCAACACGAAGGCCAGCAGGGCTCTCAACACCCTCTCCGGCCACGGCCGGGCGAAGGTCTTCTCGATGCGGACGCGGGCGCGGTCGACCAGGTGCATGTAATCGACCGACGCCGGACACGTGGTCATGCACGAAAGGCACGAAAGGCAGCGGTCGATGTGCTTGACCACCTTCGCCGTCGCCGGCTGGCCCGATTCCAGCAGGTTCTTGATCATGTAGATGCGCCCGCGCGGGCTGTCCAGTTCGTCGCCCAACAATACGTAGGTCGGGCACGTGGCGGTGCAGAAACCGCAATGCACGCACGTGCGCAGGATCGTGTTGGCGGCGTCGATTTCCGGGTCGGCTAGTTGGGCGAGGGTGAAATCGGTCCGCATGGCGCCTACACCCCCTCGACCATGCGCCCGGGGTTGAGGATGCCCTTGGGGTCGAAACCTTCCTTGATGCGCGCCGTGATCTCCCTAAGCGCCCCGGTCTGCGGCTCGAACACCGGCACGCGATTGCGCACGTCGGCCCCGGCCCGCACCAGCGTCGCGTGGCCGCCGGCGGCCTCAACCGCCCGGCGCACGGTTTCGTGCCCGGCGTCCGGTGTGGCGTCCATGGTCAGCCAGATCAGGCCGCCGCCCCAGTCGTAAAAGACCGACGCCCCGGTCCCGGCCGTCAGCTGCTCGGCGACACCGGCGCCGTTCATGGGTGGCACCGACAGCCGCCATACCTGGCGCCCGTTTCCGCCGTCGCCGTCAAGGAGCCGAACGTCGCAAATTTCCCGCCACAACAGGGCCGAATTCTCGGAATGCAGCTCCTCGACGCTGGCGCCCCCCCCGAGCAACGCCGTCAAGGCCCGGCAGCGGTGCTCCACCGACGGGCCGGGGCCCTCGACGCGGAACGCGGTCACCGACCGCCCGGTCCCGGCGACATGGGAAACCTTTGACCCCTTGGCGGCGGCTTCGGGCAGGTGGGCGGCGCCGGAAACCTCGTGCGAACTGCCCAGCGCCTTGGCCATGGCCTTCATGGCGTCCTGGTCCGACAGCCCGAGGACCAGGACCGTGCGGGTCTTTTCCGGCGCCGGCAGGACCTTGAACGTGACCTCGGTCATCACCGCCAGCGTCCCGAAGGACCCGGCGATGAGCTTCGACAGGTCGAAGCCGGTGACGTTCTTGACCACGGTGCCGCCGGATTTGAAGGTCTCGCCGCGGCCGCTGACGGCGTTGAAGCCGAGAAAATGGTCCCGCGCCGCGCCGACCTTGATGCGCCGGGGGCCGGCCAGGTTGCACGCGATGGCGCCGCCGATGGTGCCCGCGTCCCCCTCGCCGCCCAGCAGGATGCCCAGGTCGGCCGGCTCGAAGGCCATCTGCTGGTTGTTCTGGCGCAGCGCCGCCTCGATCTCGGCCAGGGTCGTCGCAGCGCCGGCGGTCATGAACAGTTCGTTGGGCTCGTAACAGCCGATCCCCGTTAGCCCCGAAAGGTCCAGCCGGCAGTCTGCCTCGATGGCGCGGCCGAACCCCTCTTTCGAACCCTGGCCCTTGACCGCCAGCGGCGATTCGGAGGCGGCCGCCCATTTGACGGCGTCGAGTACCTGTTCGGCGGTTTCCGGTTTCAAGGTTTCGCTCATCGAAGCCAAACCCTAGAACCGGGGAATGTCGGGGAACGGCAGTTTTCCCTTGTGGACGAACATGCGGCCCAGTTCGGAGCAGCGATGCAGGGTCGGGTAGACCTTGCCCGGGTTCAGTAAATGGGCCGGGTCGAAGGCGCATTTGAGCCGCTGTTGGTGGTTCATGTCGTCCTCGGTGAACATCACCCCCATCAGGTCGCGTTTTTCGATGCCGACGCCGTGTTCGCCGGTCAACACGCCGCCGACCTCGACGCAATAGCGCAGGATATCGGCGCCGAAGTTCTCGGCTTTTTCAAGCTCGCCGGGCTCGTTGGCGTCGAACAGGATCAGTGGATGCAGGTTGCCGTCGCCGGCGTGGAACACGTTGGCGATCCGCAGGCCGTATTGTTGCGACAGTTCCTCGATGCGTTGGAGGACATCGGCCAGCTTGCGGCGCGGGATGGTGCCGTCCATGCACAGGTAATCGGGCGACAGGCGCCCGACCGCCGGAAAGGCGTTCTTGCGCCCCGACCAGAAGGCTTGGCGTTCTTCCTCCGACCGGCTGACGCTGAGGTGGGTGGCGCCGGCCTGGCGGGCGATGGCGTCGACCCGTTCGATCAGGTGGTCGACTTCGACCTCGGGCCCGTCCAGTTCGACGATCAACAGCGCCTGCACGTCGAGCGGATAGCCGGCGTGGACGAAGTCCTCGGTGGCGTGGATGGCGGGTTTGTCCATCATCTCCATGCCGCCGGGGATGATGCCGGCGCCGATGATGGCGGCGACGCAGTTGCCGGCGCTTTTGTTGGACGGAAAGCCCAGAAGCAGCGCCCGGGCGGTTTCCGGCTTCTGCAGGATGCGGACCGTGACCTCGGTGATGACGCCTAGAAGTCCCTCAGAGCCCGTCGCCACCCCCAACAGGTCATAGCCGCCGGAATCCAGGTGCTTGCCGCCGAAATGCACGATTTTCCCCGACATCAGCACCATTTCGATGCCGAGCACGTTGTTGGTGGTGAGTCCGTATTTCAGGCAATGGACGCCGCCGGAATTCTCGGCGATGTTGCCGCCGATGGAGCACGCGATCTGGCTCGACGGGTCGGGCGCGTAGTAGAACCCTTCGTCTTCGACGGCCTCGGTAATGGCCAGATTTGTAACCCCGGACTGGGTGATGACGGTGCGGTTGTCATAGTCGATTTCGAGGATTTTGTTGAACTTGCCGAGCCCCAGGGTAATGGCGTCGGCCAACGGAAGTGCGCCGCCGGAAAGCCCGGTACCGGCCCCCCGGGGGACGATCTTGACCTCGTTTGCGGCGCAGTATTCAAGGATCGCCGACACCTGTCCGGTGGTCTCGGGAAGCACCACCACCAACGGCAGCCCCTTGTAGGCCATCAGGCCGTCGTGGTCGTAGACGCGGAGCTCTTCTTCGTCGGTGATCACGCCCTCGCCCAAAACGATGGCCTGCATGGCCTCGATGATCTCGGCCCGGCGGGCAATGACGCCCGCGTCCGGCTGCGGCATTTTCATCGCCGTACCCTTCCCTTCCGTTAAGCCGAGTCTAGGGGATTATATGGGGGCCTGAAAAACAAAAAACCGCGAAACGTTTCGCGGTTTCCCCCTGGGCGCATAAACGGTGCATAAAGCCCGATGCGGCCCCCGGTCAGCCCTGGCGGGCCTTAAACCGCTTGTTGCGCTTGTTGACGACATAGACGCGGCCACGGCGGCGCACGACGACGCAGTTCCTGTCGCGGTTTTTGGCCGATTTAAGCGAATTCCTGACCTTCATGGCCGTGGGCTCCGGGTTGGGGTCAACCGAGGCGCGGAAAATAGGGGCAGGCCGGGACATTGTCAATGCCGGCGGGGTCCCGCCGGGCTTTCGCGAACCCGGAAAAGGACCGCGCCCGAATTAATACCACCATATTGATTCCCCCGCTTCACCCGGCAACGGATTATCATCCCAAAGCCGTTAAGATTGCAACTGATTCGCGCCATTCCCGAATAGGGGACGGCGCATATTTGGAGGGGGGGGGAAGACCGCCGGTGAACGTCACCCGTAAGCTCGCCGCCATTGTTTACGCCGATGTCGCCGGTCACAGCCGCTTGACCGGGGCCGACGAGGAAGGGACCCACAAGACCCTCAGCGTCTATCTCGACGCCATCACCGCCCGCATCGAAAACCACGGCGGACAGGTACTGCATTATGCCGGCGACGCCATCCTGGCGGAGTTCGCCAGAATCGTTACAGCCCTGACCTGCGTAGTCGACGTGCAGCGCGACCTCGCGGCCCGCAACAAAGACATCACCGAGGACCGTCGGGTCGAATTTCGCATCGGCGTCAACATGGGCGACGTCATCGTTGACCGGGACGAGCTTCACGGCAATGGGGTCAATATCGCGGCGCGTCTTGAATCGCTGGCCGATCCGGGGAGAATCTGCATCTCCGGTCCCGTCTATGACCAGGTCAAATCCAAGCTGGCGCTAGATTTCGATTCCCTGGGCGCCAAGACCCTCAAGAACATCGACCACCCGGTCATCGTCTATAAGGTCCGGCCCAGCCCGACCCCCGGCGCCGACCTTGGGGATTCGAACCCCGAACCCGCGGCCCCCGCGCCGGAAGACGATTCCGCCACCACCTTCGTGGTGTTGGCGGGAATCGTGATGATCGTATGGGCGTATTACCACAGCTAGAAAATTTTGATGAGGTTTTGGACCCGCCATAAGCGGGGTTTTGATTCCAGATGGTGAAGAGACACCTCAATGAACACGAACAATTCCGTGGAGAAATTCGGGCCGATCCGGAAACACGCCGAGAAAATCGGCAACCAGCTGATCGACGCCTTCGTCCTCGCCGCGCTGTTCGTTCTAGGCGGGACCATCGTGTGGTCGGCGGTCTATGCCTATCTCGGCATGATGGATCAGGCCTACGGTTCCATATCGGACATCTTGTTGCTGTTCATCTACCTGGAACTCGGCGCCATGGTCGGCATCTATTTCAAGAGCGGCCGGATTCCCGTCCAGTTCCTGATATTCATCGCCATCACGGTTCTTACCCGCATGCTGGCCAGCGTCACCGTCGTCGACATGAGCAATATGCGCATCCTGGTGATCGTTTCTGCCATTCTGCTTCTGTGCATTGCGGTCCTGGTGTTGTGGTATTCGGAGGAAAAGTACGGCGTGAAGGAGTCCGATTCCTGGCTTACCTAGGAAACCGCCCGGATCAAGGCTTCCGGCAGACGACCTCGAGTGGGATGATGCGTTTTTCGACGACGCTGCGGACCGAGTTCTTTAGCCTTTCGTCGGCGTCCTCGCCGATGACCACCTTGGGGCTCAAGACCGGTTCGCCCTCGGCGGCGATGCGTGCCCGGGTGCGTTGGTGGATATCCATCATGGCCGCGGTGTGGTCGATGATCTCGATATCCCGGAAGCCGGCGGCCGCCAACAAGTGGCTAATTTCGTCGACTTTCGACAGGTGGCTGTTTTCCGGCGTCAACGCCCAGGGGACCGGGAAAAACGGCGGCCCGTCCGGGCCTTCGGCGACTTCGGCGGCGACGAACAACCCGCCCGGTTTCAATATCCGGCAGGCTTCGCCGTAAAACGCCGCCTTATCGGAAATGTTCATCGACACGTTTTGGGAATAGGCGCCGTCGAAGCAGGCGTCGTCGAACGGCAGGTCGAGGGCGTTGGCCTGCCTAAACGACACCCGGTCATCAAGCCCGGTCTTTTCGGTCAGCATCACCGCCACGTCGCAGAATTCCTGCGTCAGGTCGATGCCGGTGACCCGGCAGCCGTATTCCGAGGCCAAAAACCGCGCCGGCCCGCCGATGCCCGACCCGATATCGAGGATGTGGCGGCCGGGCCCGGGCGACAGCCTCGCCAGCAGGCCCCGGGTCGCCTCGGCGCCGCCGCCGTGCAGGTGGTCCATGGGTTCCAAATCATCGACCGTCAAGCTCGACGTAAGGACTCCCGCCTTTTCGAGCGCCGCCATGATGGCCTCGGCGAGCGACCCGTGGGTCCAGTGCTCGGTGATTTTTGCTTCGGTTGACATGGCGGGGGGCTTATTGATGTACATTGTCCGAGAACGCTAGTTTAGGCCAACTCCCACCCATCAGGCCACCCCGTCCACAGGGGCAAGCCGACCCGCCGCACCAAGGATTCAGGCCCCCATGCCCGAACAAACGCCCGCGCCACCGCCCCGGGACAACCTCCGGGGCATCCTGTGGATGGCCCTGTTCACGCTTTGCATGAGCGCCATGCATGCCGCCGTCCGCCATGTCTCGGGCGACCTGCACCCGTTCGAGATCGCGTTCTTTCGGCTGCTGTTCGGGTTCGTCATCGTCCTGCCGTGGTTTATCAAGCTCGGATGGGCGCCGCTCAAGACCCGGCGTTTCGGGTTGATGAGCCTGCGCGGGGTATTGAACCTGACCTGCATGATGGCGTTCTTTTTCGCCCTTTCCATCACGCCGCTGGCCGAAGTCACGGCGTTGATGTTTTCGGCCCCCATCTTCGCCACCGTCCTTGCCATGGCGGTGTTCGGCGAAAGGGCGGGGGCCAGGCGCTGGACCGCCATCGCATTCGGCTTCGCCGGGGCCTTGGTGGTGTTGCAGCCGGGGTTCGAGACCATCGGGCTGGGGCCGATGCTGGTGCTGTTCGCCGCCTTCGGTTGGGGCATCTGCATGGTCATCATCAAGTCCCTAGGCAAGACCGAATCCAGCGTCACCATTATCACCTACATGTCACTGGTGATGACGCCGTTGTCGCTGATCCCGGCGCTGTGGGTGTGGCAGTGGCCGACGGACTGGCAATGGGTGTGGCTGCTGGTCATCGGCTTGCTCGGCGGCGCCGGACAGATGTTGATGACCGAAGCGCTGCGCGCCGCCGAGACCCACGCCGTGGCGCCGGTGGATTTTTTGAAGCTGATCTGGATTTCGGTAATCGCCTTTTTTGCCTTCGGCGAGGTCCCGGGCCCATACACCTGGATCGGCGGCGTCATGATCTTCGGCGCCACCGCCTTCATCGCCTGGCGCGAGCACGTGCTGAGGTCGGCCCCATTGCCGCGGGTGGAAACGACGTAAGTCTTAGTCTTCCTCCAGGCACTCGGCCTCGTCCAGGAGCATCAAGCGGGCGTAATAATGAAACGTGGCGTTCAGGGATTGCGGCTTGAGGCGGTAGTCATGGGCCTGGCGCCCGGCCTCGGGCGGCAGCGGTTGGATTTTCCCCGCCGCCATGGCCAGCAGTTGCAAACGCGCTGCACGCTCGATGAACATTGCCCGCATCGCCGCCTCCTCGACCGTGGCCGCGGCCGCCAACTGGCCGTGATGGGCGAGAAGCACGGAATTCTTATTGCCCAGTGCAGACGAGATCAGCTCCCCTTCCTCGTCGCCGATCGGCGGGCCCGGCCACGTCTCCAGCCAGGCGCAATCGTCATAAAACATCGACGTGTCCATATGCGCGGCCTGCAGCGGCACGCCGATCATCGACAGCGCCGAACAATAGGGCGGATGGGTGTGGACGATGCATTGGACGTCGGGACGCGCGCGGTAAATCCACCGGTGAAACCGGTTCGCCGGATTGGCCATGCCGTCGCCCTCGAGCACGTTCAGGTCGTCATCGACGAGCAGAAAATCGGCGGCGCGGGTTTCCTCCAGCCCCAGGCCGAAGCGCGCCGTCCATAGGGTCGCCGGATCGTCACCGCGGGCGGTGATCTGCCCGGCCAGGGCCGAGCCGTGCTCTTCCCTGGCCAGCATGCGGGCGGTCAGCGCGAGCTTCTGGCGCAGGCTCCAGTCCGGCACCGCCAAGTGTTGCTCCATCTCCGCCGTCGCCCGGGCGTCGAAGTCGGCTTTCGGTTTGTGCTTGGGCTTGGATTCGCCGTCGGCCATCTGTAGTTCTCCTCTCAACCCCGCCGCCTGTCATAAAAACTTAACATTGGCGAAAAGGAAACCCATGTATGATCCCGTGTAAAATCCCGGGCCGTTCCATAGGGGTGTTTAATGCAACTCTACACGTTTTTTCAATCGGGGTCCGCCTACTGGGCTACCGGGCCCGGATCGCGCTGGCGCTCAAGGGGATCCAGTACGAGCCGGTTAATGTCGTCGGTGGACGCGGGTCCGACGACCTCAAGAAACAGGAATACTTGGACCTCAACACATCGGCGGTGGTTCCGACGCTGGTCGACGGCGATAGCGTCCTGACCCAGTCCATCCCGATCATGGAATACTTGGAGGAAACCTATCCGGAAACACCGATTCTTCCCGCCGATGCTGCCGGCCGGGCCCGGGCCCGCGCCATCGCCCAGGTGATGGTCAGCGACACCCACCCCCTCCGCACAGCACGGGTGGTCGAATTCATCTACGAGACGTTGGGGCTGGAGAAAGAGGACCTGGACCAATGGCTGAAGCATTGGAACGAACGCGGGTTCGGGGCCGTCGAATGGATGCTCGCCGATGGTCGAATCCCCGGCGACTTTTGCCACGGCAACGAGCCGACCATGGCCGACATCTGCCTGGTTGCGCAGATTTTCGTGGCCGAGAAATTTGGCGCCGACCTGTCGGGCCTGGCGAACGTCAACCGCATCCATGGCACCTGCATGGCGCATCCGGCCTTCCGCGACACGGCCCCTGGCAAACAGCCGGACAACCCGGACCATCAAAAATAAGGATATTCCACCCAGCGTCCTAAAGGGCGCAATACAAAACCGCCCCGGGCCATACAATCCCTCTGTCTTTTGGGCCGACAGGACGAAGAGCCCCGGTTTCCCGGAGCCCTTCGATGGTGGGCACGACTGGGATTGAACCAGTGACCCCCTCGATGTCAACGAGGTGCTCTCCCGCTGAGCTACGCGCCCTTTGATCGCAAGCCTAAGTTGATAACAAGCCCGAGTCGGGCGTTTTAGCGCTGACCGGCGCTCTTGGCAAGGCGGCGCGGGCGGGGGTATAAATCTCTCACGCCGTTTCCGGGGCCGGTGATCGCGCCCGGGGCCGGATCGGACCAAGGGAGACGATCTTGACCGTACCCGACGACAGCACGCAGAGAGCCTTCGTCGCTACTGAGACGGACGACAACCGGAGCCCGGTTCCGCCCTGGCGGCTGCTGGCGCCGGCTGAACAAACAGCGCCGGTGGTCTTTGCCTCGCCCCATTCCGGGCGCGATTACCCGCCCGAGTTCATCGCCGCGTCGCGGCTCAACGTGGTCAGTCTGCGGCGTTCGGAAGATGCCTTCATGGACGAGATCTTCGCCGCCGCCCCCGATTTCGGCGTGCCGCTTCTGGGCGCCCGCTTTCCCCGCGCCTACGTGGACGCCAACCGCGAGGCTTTCGAGCTCGACCCGGCGATGTTCACCGACCCGCTACCCGATTACGTCAACACCCGCTCGCCGCGGATCGCCGCCGGGCTCGGCACCATCGCCCGGGTGGTCACCGACGGCGAGGACATCTATCACGAACCGCTCAGGTTCGAAGACGCCCTTGGCCGCATCGAGGCCCTTTACCGGCCCTACCACAAGGCCCTGCAGGGGTTGTTGCAGGCGACCCAAGAGCGGTTCGGCGGCTGCCTGCTGGTTGATTGCCATTCGATGCCGTCGGGGCAATTGGCGCCCGAGCTCGGGGCCGGCGACGGCAACAAGCCGGCCGACATTGTGCTCGGCGATTGTTTCGGTACCTCCTCGGCGCCGGCGGTGACCGATATCGCGAAGGCGGCGCTCGAGGCCTCGGGCTTCACCGTCGCCCTCAACAAACCCTATGCCGGCGGCTTTACGACCCACCATTACGGCCGCCCCAGGGAAGGGGTCCATGTGCTGCAGGTCGAAATCAACCGGGCGCTCTATATGGATGAAAAACTGGTCCGGCGCGGCCCCGGGCTGCCGGCCCTGAAGTGCCGCCTGGGCCCGTTGATGCGGGCGCTGGCCGATATCGACCCGGCAATCCTCAAAGCGCCCTGAGGGACCGCCGATGACCGCCAACGGCAATACCGGCACCGGCGCCCCGCCGGGTGACATGGTGATCCGCGACGTCGCCGACGACGACATGGAGGCGGTACGGGAAATCTACTCCCATCACGTGCTCGATGGGCTGGCCAGCTTCGAAGAAGTCCCCCCCGACGTCGCCGAAATGACGCGCCGCCGGGACGCCCTCCTCGAACAGGGCTATCCCTACCGGGTCGCAGTCCGGGGCGACCGGGTCAAGGGCTTTGCCTACGCGTCGTCCTACCGTCCGCGCCCAGCCTATCGTCATACGGTGGAGAATTCCGTCTATGTCGACGGCAACACCCAGCGCCAAGGGATCGGGCGCAAGCTGCTCGAAGACCTGATCGAAAAGTGCACAGCGATGGGATACCGCCGGATGGTCGCTATCATCGGCGATTCCGCCAACCAGTCTTCCATTCGGCTGCACGCCGAACAGGGTTTCGAGGTCGCCGGCACGCTACCTTCCGTTGGTTTCAAGTTCGGCCGTTGGGTGGATTCGGTGATCATGCAGCGTCCCCTGGGCGACGGGGACGAGACCCTGCCGGACGGCTAATTCCCGGCAAATATCCTGGAGCGCGCCCTAGGCCTTCCGCCAACCCCCTAACAGAGAAAGAAGGGGCTGTGCGAATAGCACGGCCCCGAGTATTTGGGAGGAAACATCCAAGATGCAACTTCGGAAAGTCATCGGCTAAGCCGGTCTTCCGTATGTTGCGGAGCACAAGGTGGTCTTTTTAAGTACTTTCGTCAATGATATTATCACTTTTTTGAATATGTTTTTTGACTCACTCGAAAACAATATAACATATTGAAAACAAATATATTTTCTTCCCACCACCCGAACCGGCGCCGGTATTTTCAGGCTTGGCACGTCGATTGCGTATTCAAGGATGGGTTAAGGAACGAGTGGAATGAAAACGCTGATCCGCATGATCTGTTTGGGCGTCCTGGCGGCGGCCTTACCGGGGCCTTCCCCGGCCTGGGCTATTTCTGCTCAAGCCTTTGATAATGCTTGGAATTTATGCCGCCTGGAGACGACGCGGACGGAACGCCGGATGGCCATCCCCCGGCACCTGCTGACGGCTATTTCGTTGGCCGAATCGGGGCGCCGGGACGACGCAAACGGGGTAAATGTTGCCTGGCCGTGGACGGTCACCTCCGGCGGCCAGGGCCGGTTTTTCGACACCAAAGCCGAAGCTTTGGCCGAAGTTGAAATCCTTATGACCCAGGGGGTTCGCAACATCGACGTCGGTTGCATGCAGGTGAACCTGTTCTACCACGCCAGCGCCTTCGAAACCCTGGACGAGGCCTTCGACCCCCGTGCCAACACCACCTACGCGGCGACCTACCTGAAGTCCATGCACGCGGCCACCGGCGACTGGACCGACGCGGCCGGCTATTACCATTCGACGACCCCGCAACGGAACGGCCCCTACAAGGAAAAGGTGCTGACCTTCTGGCGCCGGCAAGGGGGCGGCCCCGGCGGCGCGACAGCGGTCGCCGCCCGGACTCCGGGGACCAAGGCCAAGCTCTTTATACGCATCGATCACGCCCGCATGGCGCGGCTTAATGCCCGCTTCAAGGCCCGCCGCGATGCTCAGCGCATTGGCGGCGGCGATGGCAAGGGCAAGGATCCCCTGGCCGCTTTCCGGGCCAGGCAGTTGGATGCCTGGCGCGACGTCACCGGCCGTGGCCTCGGCACGGCGCATCTGGTGGCCATGCGCCGGGCGGAGCTGGAACTGAAGAAAAAGCGCCAGATGGAACGGCTGGTCAACGGCGACCCAAAGACCCGTTTCGCCGCCAGCCGGACGAAGCAACTCAGGGATTGGCGGATAAAGGTGACCGGCGCCGGCACGGCAACGGCGTTGGCGGCAGGCGCGGCCCGGGCGTCATCCCGTTAGACGACATAAAACGAAACCCCCTGTCATTGTTCCGTTCGATATATCTTGGGGCTGCCCTAGATAATGTGACTTAATCTGGGGTGGCGGAATGGATTCAAAGCGTTGTCGTTTAACGTAAAAATAGCGGGACCGCCGGCTTTGATTTTTCGTCGGCGAATGACGGCCTGGGCGTCCCTGCGGAAACGGACAAAAAAAACGCCCCGCGAATTTTCGAAATTCGGTCCGGGGGCAGCAGGCGTCCGGTTTTCTGAGACGCTTCTTAGGTGAGGTGTAATGGGCTAATGCTTGATGCCGTTCTTTTCCATCGCCGCGTGCAGGACCTTGATCGCTTCGCCGTGCTTCTTGGCCTTGTGAAGGGCCAGCCCTTCGTTGGCGGCGTCCTTGGCCATCGTCATCATCTTGGCGTCCTTGATCATGGACAGGGCGGCCTTAATTTTCTTGACGTCCTTGGGACAGTGCGCGGCCTGGGCCGGGGTGGTGAACGTTGCGCCGGCGAACGCGGCGACAGCGGCTATCAATAGGATTCGCTTGATCATTCTTGGCTCCCCTGGTGGTTGCGGCGCGCCAGAACGCGCGCCTCTGGGAAACTAAACACCTAAAACCGCGCTTTATTCAAGCCCATTGAAAATTTCTTCCGAATCCGGAATAACCGGCCATCGGCTATTGTTTTGGTTCTCGAAAGGACCGCGTCGATGGGTCCCAATGCCCTTGTTTTTGCAACCTTCAGCTTCTCAAGGTTGGACCGAAGGAACAACCTCCCGAGACATCATATCTAGATCACGCCGTCTTTCCTGAGTTTTCCCAGTTGTTCCGCCGAAAGCCCCAACAGCCGGCCATAGACGTCTTCATTATGCTCGCCCAAACCGGGGCCCAGGGAGGTAATTTGCGCCGGCGTTTCCGACAGCTTCGGCAGCGGCGACGGCACCACCACCTCGCCCAGGCCCGGCAGGGTCACCGCCGTCAGGTCGCCGCGGGCCTGGAACTGCGGATCGTCGAAGATGTCGGCGATGGTATTAATAGGCCCCGCCGGGACCTCGAATTCCAGGCACACGACCATCAGCGCGTCGCGGTCCATGGCCCCGGTCCAGTCACCGACCCGTTTGTTGACCTCGTCACGCCCGGCCAGGCGCTTTTTCTGTTCGCCAAAAGCCCTGGCCAGTTCGGCGCCCTCTTCGCCCATCGCCTGACAAAGCCTGAGGAACATCTTTTCGGTGGTGCACGCTATAGCCACCCACTTGCCGTCCTTGGTCGGGAAATGGCCGTGCGGGCAGGCGTTGACCGTACCCGTGCCTTCGGGTTCGCGGACGAAACCGGTCTTGGCATAGACCGGGGCGATTTCGTCGAGCATCCGGAACACCGATTCATAAAGGCCTAAGTCGATGACTTGCCCGCGGCCCGTTTGGTCGCGGTGGCGGAGCGCCATCATCACCCCGATGGCGCCGTACAGGCCCGAGATGTAATCGCCGAGCGACGTTGATCCCGGGGTCACCGGGGTTTCGCCGGGATGGCCGGCAAGGTGGGTCAGCCCGCCTATGGCATGGGCCACGCGGGCGAACCCGGGGCGGTCCTTGTAGGGCCCGGTCTGTCCGTAGCCGGTAATGCGGAGCAGCACCAGGCCCTGGTTTTCCCGGCTCAGTCGGTCCCAGCCGAGGCCCCATTTCTCCAGCGTGCCGGGGCGGAAGTTCTCGCAAATGACGTCGGATTTCACCGCCAGCCGCCTGAACAGTTCCTGGCCTTCGGCTTGTTTAAGGTCCAGGGTCACGGATTTCTTGTTGCGCGATTCCGACAGCCACGCCAGGGTCGAATCGTCCCTTTCCGTGGCCGTGCCGAAATACCGGAACGGATCGCCGCCGTCGGGCCGTTCGACCTTGATCACCTCGGCCCCGAATTCGCCCAGGATGGTAGCGGTATAGGGCGCGGCGATGAAAGTGGCGGCGTCGAGCACGCGGACGCCGGTCAACGGAAGGTCCCTGTTTTCAGCCATGTTGCGGTTTTAACGCCCTTGTTCCCGCCCGACAACGCGTTTGGCCCGGCCGCTCAGGAACCGGACGGCGTAAACCGGCAGCGCCACCGCCTCGCGGGCCCAGGCGACGGCGATCCGCTTCACCGACATGTCGGCCCGGACGCCGGGGGCGGCGCTGCCGGTGACCTCGACGCCGAAGCGGCGGAAGGTAAAGAGCGCCCGCGGCAGGTGGAAATTATCGGTGACGACGATGGCGCGGCGCCAGCCGCGTTTCTCCATTTCCGCCGCCGAGAGGGCGGCGTTCTCGAGGGTGTTGAGGGAACGGGCCTCGATAACGATGTTTTCGGCACCGATGCCGGCGTCCCGGGCCATGGCCGCCATCACCTCGGCCTCGGGCGTCGGGTGGTCATGGACGCCGCCTGACAGCAAAAGATTTTCTGCCCGGCCTTCGCTAAACAGGCGCACGGCCTGGGCGACGCGGCGCTTCAGCGACGGCGTCGGCCCGCCGT
>Ga0207966_1001167_pt1 | contig 14517 bp, 14 predicted proteins | sample Knorr_S23_td_NAD_FD_185611 | JGI IMG/M metagenome (GOLD analysis project Ga0207966, IMG submission 185611) | Marine microbial communities from Southern Atlantic Ocean transect - Knorr_S23_td_NADW_ad_2500m_LV_B (SPAdes) (version 2) | ecosystem: Environmental > Aquatic > Marine > Oceanic | place... | reverse complement strand
TTTGGTACCTTTGGTATGTGGAAGGGGTAGACGTTCACTGTCTCCGAGGGTCATGTGAACTCTGCCCCACTTTTTTTATATAATATTATAAAGTTATTAATTAACAGAATTATTTATATATTGATATTATTATATATATACTGAATTTATAATTTAGTAAAAGTGAACTGATCTGCATCAATATACGGGACACTTTTCCAAAATAACGAAGTGTAATTTAAAGTAACGGATCAGCAACGAATCCAATATTTATTCTGGTAGTGTCTTTAGAATTTTTTCGGGAATCGTTAATATATTATTGACGGAAATTTCTTGTTTTATTTGAAGGCGACCAATGGTGCTGGATGGAATACCATGCAGCATACAAATGCGCTGAAATTCCATTAACTCTTTTTCACCGATGATAACAAGAGCAGATCCAAAAGATTCACCAAATAACAATTCTTCCTGCTTCAGTTTTCTTGAAATATGAATTTTAATTCCGTATTCGCAATTTAATTTCAAATACAGGCCTAAAAGCGCAGTAGTCAAACCTCCTTTTGAAAATGTAACCACTTTTTTGATTACGCCGGTAGAAACTGCCTGAACTAAAGCTTGATTGATATTGTATTCTAATGTACTATCAAAAATGGGTTGATTTTGGTCACTACTGAATCCGGTTACTTCTTCATAAAGAGAATGACCAAGCTCACCTTTGACACTTCCTAATACTGCAATAAAATCGCTTTCATGCAACGCCAATTCTTTTTTATGATTTTTTTCTCCAATGCCAATAACTTGATGATGATTATGTTCCAAATTCTGGAGAAAATAAGTTTGTGTTCGTTCTCTCAATCCAAAAGCATGGATCACGGATTGTTGTCCCGTGAGGAAAGCCAGGTCATTTACATTTGTGATTAGGCTTATAGATTCAACATTTGAACCTTCTATAGCTAACTGTCGTACAATATCAGCAATAGATCTTGACCCGTAGAATAATGCATGCTCATCTGGCTGATAGATATGCTTCGCTCCAATCTTGATCTTCTGCCCCACTCCATCGTACAGCAATTCATCCTTTGAATTATTAGGGAACCCTGCAGCAATCATTTTTTTTACAACATTGACCAAACTTGCTTTTTTAGACCGTTTCTTCCTTTCGGGCTGGATCTCATATCTGGCAGCAATTGAATCTTCATCTTTTCCATGAATTGATATTTGCATGACGTCCCGGGGCCACTTTTTAGATTGCCCATTGCCAAAATCTAAAACATGATTTGTTTCTGAATTAATTTTTCCTACTTTTTGATATTCATAACCAGCATCAATAAATATATTTTTCAATTTAAAATCGCTGACACCTTTAGAAATTATGATACCATCACCTTTTTTATACTTTCCTGGGAAAGTAAAATCTATTGAAGTTGATGTAGGAATCAAGTTTAATAGATGACGAAGATCCGAACCGTGAATGTTTTGGAGAGCAAACCCTGAAACAAAACTATCATATCCATTCAAAATATTCATGATTCTTTTTTCGTGCATCAGTGTTGACCCTGGCTTCGGAATTTTAACATGCCCCACAAAATGACCACTGCTTACATTTTTTGGACGAAGACCATTCGGCATGATAGCAATCACAATGACCTTTCCGCTTTTTTTTCTAGATGTATCAAAATTTGAATGATGAGTTATGACGGGTTGAAAAGAATCTGTCAAATTCTTTTCTCTAGCATGAATATTCTTAAGGCAAACTTTCGATGGCTTAAAAAGCCATATGAAAGATATCTGAACCGGCCAACTTCCGTGCAAAGCACAATCTCTGTGTAAAAAGTTTGTTGAACTCCAGTTTCCATTTGGCCGCACATCTCTAATTTCAAAGTGAATGTTATTTTTAATCAGCCCGATTTGTTTCACGAAACGTGCCGGTAATAGTTTTCGTTGCATTAATACTGGTTCAAGGACATCATGTAAAACAATAAGTTCTTTCTTGTTCGGTTTTCTCCCCAGGGCGCGATAGATAAACTCTAGATCTAGTTTTGAAAATAATTTCATCTATTCATTCCAATCAATATTATTTATAGCCGGTTCTATTTCGTCCCAGACAAATCCTTTTCTTTTTAAAATATTGACTAATCTAGTTTTTTCTTTTGGCGTCCTTTTCCGCATTTGCATCCTTTTGTCAATTATCATCTTCACCAGGTCTAACGGTGGGTTTGAAACATACAATTTATCTATAATGGGGTTAAGGATATGATCTGGAATATTGTGTGGATAAAATTTATTTCTGACTGCTATTTTTCCAGTCATTTTCTTTTCCACTAAATGGGTGGCATACATGTTAGCAAAATCGGAATCATTTATATAGCCCTTTAATTCAAATTCATCCAATAAGGAATCTATTACTTTTTGCCCATGCCCCTTTTCTTTTAATCGCTGAGATAATTCTGAGCGACTGCGTTGGCGATAACTTAATAAGATTAAAGTTTGTTCCTTGATCCGAGTTCTCGATTCCAACGATTTTAGTATCTCAAGTTCCTTCGAATCTAACTTTTGGCCTACCTTGAGTGGCATAGAAAGAAAAACGTCTTCAGATAACCCAAAGACGTCTCCCGATTCTAAGGTAATAGTGAATCGATTTTTTCGCCGCTTTTGCGGCTCAATGGATTGTATCTTAAGCCTCAGTTTCCACTGCCTCGTTATTCAATCCCATGAATGATTTTACTTTTTCAGTCACAGCATCCAAGATGTCAGAGTTTTCTGTGAGGAACGATTTTGCGTTTTCTCTTCCCTGGCCAATCTTCATATCATCATATGAATACCAGGCGCCAGTTTTTTCAATAATATTTCCTTCTACAGCCAAGTCAACTATATCACCAACATAAGAAATTCCCTGGCCGTACATAATATCGAATTCTGATTTTTTAAATGGAGGTGCAACTTTGTTTTTCACAACTTTGACTCGAACACGACTTCCTACCATTTCAGCACCATCTTTAATGGTTGTGATTCGCCGAATTTCCAAGCGGATAGAAGAATAAAATTTGAGTGCACGTCCACCGGGTGTGGTTTCGGGATTGCCAAACACGACACCAATTTTTTCACGGATCTGGTTAATAAAGATCACTGTTGTATTTGAACGGCTCACTGTTCCGGTCAATTTCCGTAATGCCTGTGACATGAGTCGTGCCTGCAGTCCCATATGTGAATCACCCATATCTCCCTCCAACTCAGCACGGGGTACCAGTGCTGCCACCGAATCAATTACTATTACATCAAGGGCACCGCTGCGCACCAATGTTTCACAGATCTCAAGTGCCTGTTCTCCAGTATCTGGTTGGGATATCAATAATTCTTCCGTATTGACGCCTAATCTCTTGGAATAATCCGGATCGACTGCGTGCTCCGCATCAATGAATGCGGCAAATCCACCTGCCTTTTGCGCTTCAGCAACTATATGCAATGCCAGAGTTGTTTTTCCAGATGATTCTGGCCCATAGATCTCAACGACCCGTCCTCTGGGAATACCTCCCACTCCCAAGGCTACATCTAGAGATAAACACCCCGTTGAAATGACATTGTCCATTGTGGGTATATAATTATCTCCCAAGCGCATAATGGATCCTTTACCAAATTGGCGATCGATCTGGGTGATAGCTAATTCTAATGCTTTTGCTTTTTTTGTGTCGGCTGACATAATTACTCCTTACAAAGATTCCCCAAGGGGAAAGGTCTTTAAAATTGTATAAACTGCTCCTGTTGGCAGCAATTCACTACTGAAAAATTGCACACGATATACCGGGAAATCAATTGGATCATATGATGATTTTAAAAAGGGATCCACGTTTGGTGTATACTTTTGTGGATATTTGATTCTTGCTAAGGTGATATGGGGTGAAAAAGCCCTGTCTGATCTCGGAAACCCTAAAGATTCCAGAACCGTTTCAATTGATTCCACCATAGTTAATAAAGGGTCCAAAGTTCCTTTTACACCAAGCCAAAGTGTTCTTGGCCGAGTTGGAACAGGAAAACATCCTGTTTTATCGATCTTCAGATCAAAAGGTTTTATATTCGGTGTGATCTTCTCAACATGATCAATTATATTATTGATGGATGATTCAGGCGTGTGTCCCAAGAATTTTAGCGTGAGGTGAAGTTGAGCATTTTTAACCCAGTGTATATCACCGTCCACAGTCTCTAAAGTAGAATAGAGCATATTTTTTTTTGAAATAACTTCCCTTGAAACAGGGACGGAAAGAAAGGTTCGTAATAATTTTTCAGTCATTTAAAAGTGAAAGTCTAAGCCAATTAAGTGCTGCTTGGCTGGTACGAAGTTTATTTCTTTTACGATGTGTGCCGAAATGAAATTCTTTGACTTTTACATCATCTTTTTTTGCAAAACCAATATAAACAAGCCCAACTGGTTTATGATCCGTACCACCTGCAGGCCCGGCAATTCCTGTCACAGAAATGCCGTAATCAGAACCAAATATTTTGGTTACATTTTTGGCCATAGAATGGGCTGTTTCTTTACTGACTGCGCCATACTTTTTTAATATACTTTTATCTACACCTAACAAATCGATTTTAGATTCATTGCTATAAACAACGAACCCACCTTTATACACATCAGAACTGCCTGAAACTTCTGTAAGCCGATGACCTATCAATCCCCCAGTGCAGGATTCTGCTGTAGAAACAGTACTATTTTTACTTTTGGCTAATTGAATAATCACGTCTTCAATGGAATCTTTTCCTTCTGCATAAATTGAAAATTCGAGAATTTTATAGAGATCTTTTGATAGCAAATCAACGGGTTGCGAGTCAGTATGTGAAATTCGGACATCAACTCCGAAAAGAGATGGATAATAGCCAATGTCACAAGCGTGGTCTTTTTTCAGAACCGGTGCAATTTTCTCAATTAAGGCTGATTCTGGAATCCCGGTTGTACGAAGTGTTCGAATACATTTTGGATTTAATTCATTTTCTTGTATCATTGGTATAACTGAATCAGTCATCATAGCTTTCATTTCCGCAGGCACACCTGGGAGTGAAATCAAAATTGTATCGTTCACTTTTAATTTGGATCCACGAGCGGAACCGACGGGATTTGGAACCACAACGCCATCCACAGGAACAAGAGCCTGATTTCGATTGGATTCGGGAATTTGGATTCCAAAACGATTAAATCGGACAGATAGTGACTCCCAATAGTTTTGATCAAATTTTGATTCAGTTCCTACAAAATCGAATAACGTCTGTCGAGTAATATCATCATCTGTCGGTCCCAATCCACCGGTACAAATGATATAACCAGGGTTGAGATTAACAAGCTCTGTCAATGCATTAGAGATAGAATCTTTTTTATCGGGCACAGTAATCTGTCGACAAATATCACACCCAATATCCGTCAGATATCTGCCCATCCATCCCGCATTGGTATTAATCGTATCTCCTGATAGTAGTTCGTTTCCAATGGACAAAATGGCAATTTTCATACAAAGTTAAACAGGAGACTTTGTGTAACGAGTAAAGCAAGAATCCCTGCCACAACATCATCCATCATGACCCCGAAAGAAGAATGAAGGTCATCAAAATTTTTCACAGGCCCTGGTTTTAGAATATCAAAAAGGCGGAAAAGAAAAAATGCCACAAATCCCCAGAATAGATCATGAGGGACCAAATAGAGGGCTATCCACATTCCAACCCATTCATCTACAACCACAGCTTTGGGGTCAGTATCATCCCATGCTTCTATTAAAATCGCAGATGCAGCAATACCAATAAAAAATATGGTGCCATTGATTAAAAGAAATAATGGATCGCTTATGGTGGGTTTTAGAAAATACCATGCAAACAGAGCTGCTAGACTTCCCCAGGTTCCCGGTGCTATGGGCAAACGACCTACGTAGGCCACCGTTCCGATGAATTCGGCAGCTTTATAGCGAAGATTCATTCTTTTTCCAGAAAATTCTGGATTACATTTCTATTGGAATATAGATAGGTAATTCCAGTTACAAGAGTAAAAATAGTTACGCCTAATGTCAAATTATAAACCAATCGATATTGCCGGACAATGTCCAACATGGGCATGGCCCAGGCTAAAGAAAGTCCTTTCAGACCCAGCACTGCCAAAATAAAACAGATTATGCCCATTTGGATAGCGGTTTTTGCCTTTGCAATGGTAGATGTAACAAGGGATAATCCTTTTCTTTCCATAGTCATTCTAAGTCCTGTTACAAACAGATCGCGAAAAATAATGAGTCCCACCATCCAGAATTCAATGATCCCCATTAATGCAAATGAAATAAATGCTGAAGAAACCAGAATTTTATCTGCAAGCGGATCCAGGAATTTCCCTTCTGGTGTAACCTGATCATATTTCCGTGCATAATACCCGTCATAAGCATCGGTTATACTGGCAATAATAAAAATGACCAATGCCGCTGGGTGACCCCAAGGATGTTCCCAAAATAAGCACAAAATAAAAACAGGGGTGAGTAAGATCCTAAAAATAGTCAGAATATTTGGGAATGTTAAAGTGATGTCCTACCCTCCATGGCCCGAATTAGTGTTGCTTCATCCGTATACTCGAGAGATCCACCAACAGGTAAACCTCGGGCAAGGCGTGTAACTGTTATATCTTTTTTTGCCAGATACTTGGCAAGAAAAAGGGCAGTTGTTTCCCCTTCCACACTAGGATTAGTAGCAATAACAATTTCCATCCCAGTTTGTATTCGAGCCAAAAGATTCGAAAGATTTAGTTCATCCGGACCAATTCCATCCAATGGCGATAAAGCACCGCCCAATACATGGTAATATCCATTAAAACTATTGGTGCGTTCAAATGCATAAATATCAGGTGCCTCTTCAACTATGCAAAGCATATTTTTATTTCGTTTCGGACTGGTGCAAATAACACAGGGATCTTCTTCCGTAATACCACCACATACTGAACATTCATGTACTTTCATCTTAACATCCCTTAAGACATCAGATAAACGGTACACCGTTTCCTTTTCAGTTTTTAACAAATGAAAGGTTAATCGTTGTGCGGTTTTTCTTCCAATACCTGGAAGACGGGAAAATTCTTCGATCAATCGGTTTGCGCTATCGGGAAGGGACTGCAATTACATTCCCGGAATTTTCAGTCCGCTCATCATACCACCGGTTACAGAATTCATTTTTTCCTGGGAATCTGATTGCGCTTTTGATAAAGCTTTATTCAATGCAGAAATAATAAGATCTTCTAGAACTTCCTTATCTTCCTTCATTGCATCAGGTTCAATAAAGAGTTCCAATACTTCCTGTTTACCATTCACTTTAACAGTCACCATGCCACCGCCTGATTCAGCTTCAATGATCATGTCGGATAATTGATTTTGAACTTTTTCAATCTGATTTTGCATTTCCTGTGCTTGCTTAAGCATTTTAGACATATTTCCTTTAAACATTTTTACTCCTAGCGTAAGATTTCACCATCGAATACTTCGACAATTTTATTAAATATTTTATTATCATTGGAATGTATTGCCGGTTTTTTTTTATTTAGTTTAGATTTTGATTGCGCATCTCCACCACCATTCACAAAATTTACTTTGATTGGAGTACCCATTTCATCAGCAAGAATCTTTTCAATCACTGGAATACCTCGTTCCACCATTTTTACACTGAACCCACTTCCCCCCGTTGTTTTGATCATTAAATTATTCCCATCAAATTCATCTGGTTTGCACTCTTCCAAAATAGCACCAATAGAAGGCCTTACCAGGTTAATTTTTTCCATGATTGATGGCCAGTTTTCTAAAATCCCTTCAATATTTAAAACGGGTGGAGTCGATATTACTACGGCATCTTTCTCAAGCTTATTTTCAAGTTGCTCATCAATATCGTTCTTGTCATTTTTATCTTTAATTGAAACCACAGGATCTTTAACGACGGGCGCAGGTGCTGTCTGCTTCTTTTCAGGATCGGTATATTTCTTTTTAACAATTGGACTCAGGGGCTTTTTAATTGGCTGTACTGATTTGGACCTTTCGAGATCCTTTGGCCTTACCTTAGGAGACGACCCTCCACTTGAAATTATTTGATCGATATAAATCGATCGATCCATTTCCAGGAGCTTCAGCACAGTCATTTCCAATAATAAATAAGGATCTTCTGCCCTGCGAATAGTTGCAGCTACATCTGTAAGAACTTGGCTGATCCGTAAAAGATCTCTTCGGTCCCACGATTCACTTTCCTGAATATATCTTTGCTTATGCTCTGTATTCATTTCAAGAAGAGATTCACCATCTTTTACCCCAGCATAAAGAATATTCCGAATATGTCCCCCCATGCCAACCATAACTTCTGGAGCAGGTATTCCAAAACTTGAAAAGGATGACAGCATATTCACCGTTCCCGTTGAATCTTTTTCTCGGATACAACGAGTGAATTCAAAATAGAGTTCATCCGTTATCAACCCCAGTGCTTTCACGACACCATCATAATTGATTTCCTTTCCACAAAAGGAAATGGCCTGATCCAATAGACTTAATCCATCCCGCATACTACCATCCGCTTTTTTTGCAATGGCATTGATAGATTCCGGATCAAATGAAATCCCTTCTTCCTTTAAAATGAATTCTAACCTTTCAGAAATAATCTGAAGGGAGATACGATTAAAATCAAACCGCTGACATCTGGAAATAATTGTAGCAGGAACTTTATGAATATCTGTTGTAGCAAAAATAAATTTTCCGTGAGAAGGTGGTTCTTCCAAGGTTCGGAGTAATGCATTAAAGGCGGGAGTTGTAAGCATATGAACTTCATCAATTATAATAACCCTAAAAGCACCTTTCATTGGTGCAAATTTTATTTGCTCCCTTAAGTTTCGGATCTCTTCAATTCCTCGATTGGATGCGCCATCAATTTCTAGAACATCCAATGAGCGACCATCAGCGATCTCTCTAGAGATTACTGAATGAGGGTCAAAGTTAGATGATGCTCCACCTTCCGCATTCAATGCCATAGCAAGAATTCGAGCTGTTGTGGTTTTCCCTACGCCCCGTGGACCAGTAAAGATATAACCTTGTGCGATTCGATCCTGTTCGAATGCATTAATCAAAGTTTGTGTAATATGGTTCTGCCCAACTACATCTTGAAAAGACTGTGGGCGCCATTTGAGTGATAATACTTTGTATGCCATAAAATTATTCGGCCGTGCACCGGCGTTTGACCATCCTGTTCCCTATTCTAAAAAAATCAGCCAACTCCATTCCGGAAATCTATCAGCACATGAATATCAAAACTTACCGCTGCTCCCTTCCGGGCCTGACGGGATTCATCCGTTATTCATTGCAATAGTTCGAAACTTCAACATCGCTTAATTCTTTCGAATAGGTCAGCAATAGCCTGGCGTCGGCATCGATCCTGCTGTAGCGGATTGCAGGTTACAGGGTACCGCTAATTCCCCATCTAGCACGGCCAGAAATTAACTTTTCTAAAAATATTAGACTCTGAATTTACTGCATTTGTTCAAGACTTAAATCATGAATCAGTAAATCACAACAATTTTTATTTCAGCAATCTCGAACCAGTCCCAAAAGTTGGATTGATCTAATTTTAATACACCATCCTTAAAGTTAAATCGTAGTCTTTTCCTGTAAAGTGATTCTGTGAACCACTCTGAATTATCACGTTTATAATAAATAGCAACAAATGGTGGACTATCTTCCATCAAATCGGGGATCAACAAAGTACAAATGGATTCGTTAAATTCACCTTCTGATGTAATGAAATCAAGTTTTGAAAAACTATATACTCTTTTTTTTAAGGGTGAAAATTCTTTAACATTTTTTACGTGCTCCTGTCCATTTGCTTCAAAAGTAGACAGGAGGAATAGAAATGAAATAAAAAAAAGGGGGCGATTTCTCACCCCCGAATTTGCGATTACTTTTTCTTCCGCCCAAAGAATCCTTTTTTCTTCTTAGGTGTTTCATCTTTTTCCTGTGGTTCATTTTTCTTGCTATCGCCTTCTAATCCTTCAATTCGCTTTTCATATTCGCTCATTTCGCTTTTGTCACCCGGCCCATCGTCGGGTTCATCAGGTACATCATCAACCGCAGTGTCCGGATTATTCCAAATTTCCTTGAGACGGTCGTGACGTTTTTCTGAATTATCTTTAAGATTGCTAAGCATTTCATTCACTTCTTCATGAAAATCTGCAATAGTTCGCTCTAACCGTCTAATTAATTCTTCCTGAAGCGGACCACCAAACCCATCTCCAACCTGATCCATAAGACCACCAAACTGGTCCATTAAATATTGTTGTTGCGGGTCAACTGCTGGTGGTGCACTTTCGACTGGTGCATTAGGTTTCTTTGCCATGGTTCCTCCGTGGATTATTTAATATTTTTCTTTTCATATTCAGCTTCGGATAAAATAATGGTCTCCGAAGGTGTCAACAATGTACTGACAGCATCAAATAGTTCGCTACTAAAAATCAACCCAATTACAATGCCAAATAATTGAGTGTATCGATTTAAATCATTACGGGGAATTCCGTATTCGTTATATAAAGTTGCTCGTTGGGAATTATAAATTTGTGCTAAGGCCAATCCAGTCAATGCAGTGATACCGTAAAGATAAGGACGAAGATATTCATACTCGCCAATCTCCGGACGATAGGACAATTGATCCAAGTCACTTAAATGTACTTTTTCTATTGTGGTTGGTGTTTGTATATGGAGCATATTCTCATCTACAAAAAACAAGGACCCCTTCAGCTTTTTCTGTCCGGAATGTTTTAGGATAACATATTGCGGTTTTGGAATCTCATTTATGATTTTTTCTGCTCTTAGGAAATCCATGCCTTCATACATTTCGATTTTTGCCTTTTCCGTGAGTTCCGGCTGCGCATCAACATGAAGTTGGAGTTTTTCGTAATCATCTAGAGAAATAAACCGTTTTACCAATCTCTCTTTTCCACGAATATTCTTTATAATAACCACACGGAAATTCTCCTTATTAATGCGAATAATCTGAGCATTAATAAATCCTTTTTCTTTTGGAAAAATTCGATAAAAACGGTTTTCATGCATATCAATTTCCGTACCAACTTTTTGACTTAAGATCATGACTTCTGTTTGTGCTGCTAAAGCACTAACCAGGTAAAATCCGAGTATTGTTTTTTTTATCAAAAGTGACACCGTCAAAAATTAAATGATGTTTCGATAGTAGCCTGCTTTATTGGTTCAAGATTCCCAGTGCCATCGTCACGATAGAATTGGCGAAAATCCCAGATCAGGCTCACGCCCTTACCCATTTGATATCCAACACGATAGCCCATGATGGTATTCTCAGTTGGATTTTCAAAATCAAAGGGATTCTCATCATTGTTCCTCTGGTAATAAGCCATGGCAGAACTGATCTTGGGAATATTTTCCGTATTCAGGTTTAAAAAGGAAGTAAAACTCTTTAATTCTGTTGTATCTGCTTTCATATTCGCATAGGATGCGGAAAAATCCACCAGGTTGAAGAGGTTTAATCCCGCAGATCCAAACAGGCCGCTTGAAGTGGTCGAATCATTGTAATCTTGAAAAACAGACATATCCTTGGTACGAATGATTGTTTGGTTATCTACTGTAGATGTCACAACACGGTTTAAATCATAGGCCTGATCAAAAAACTGGGGGATATAGGAACCATTTATCATCCTGTATTCCAAGGAAAGACTTAAAATGCCAAAAAGAGTTGAACGTATGCCCGGTACGCTGATACCGCTACCGGATCGTTCCTTCCGGATAAAACTGGAGTCGGACGTACTTACAGCAGGAAACTTCAATGTATTATATTCAGCATATATCATGAGGGATATAGCATCGGACTGAAGAACGGGGTAGCCGATATCAAAGGATAATCCTGTTGTTGATGCTGTATTATCCTTCAGGCTGAATGGTGTAGCTTTTAAATTAATGTCAGAATCATTCTCTTCCGCATCTATGATATTATCCCCATCTGCATCGATATCAACCAGAGAATCTGGGACGCTACCCCCGTGCCCCGGATCTGGCCAACCATCCCCATCTGTATCATTCCAAAGAGTACTGTCATCTGGAAAATCATCAAACACGTCTGGATAACTGTCTTCATCTCTATCTTTGAGGCCTGAGAACATATTTGCATCAGTAATGAAGTTAACACCTATTGAAAGGGGTAAATCATCTGAAACTGTGTAGGCGGCCCGCAATCCTGTTACCGTACCGCCACGCGACATATCCTTTATATTGGATAAAAATAGTTCTCCGCCTACAGGACCAATATTAAAACCCGTATTAACCCCAACCCTGCGCACCGATGGAAATTCCATCATATTTGAATAATTATTCATCAGGCCGCCATATCCCAGCGTTAATCCTTCAATGGAACCGTATTTGATCCAGGCGGGATCCGTCTTTTTACCGTAGCGGATAAACAGGATTTTATCCAATAACAATCCGGGGTCATTCTCAATATCCCACTCATCATCACGGATATTTCCTTCGTTATCCATGTAAACCACAAGATCCAGTCCTATTCCAATTTTACCAATATTAATTTCAGGACGAAGTGCCAATTGATTAAAGAGAACACCATCCAATGTTACGGATCCAATGCCCATACCCAAGCCGAATGGTTTGGGAGGTGTACCACCAGCGCTCTCTTCCGGTATATCGGGAGTTTCTTCAAGTTGCGAAGATTCTTCTGATTTTATTTGTTCTGACTCTTCCGGAGTTTCGGGAGCTTCTTCAGATTCTACACTTTTTAGTTTTTCTGGTGTTTCTGGACTCTTTTCCTGTCTGGTTTCATCTGGTGATTCATCAATATCTTCTATCTCAGGCTCCTGGTATTCTTCCACCTCAGGATCGTTAGGATAATCTTCTGGGGAAGCCGGCGCTTGAACCAAATTACCAGTGGCATTACTAATCGCTTTTTGCCCTGGCCCCACTGAAACTGTTTCACCGCTGATCATATTTAAAACTTCAAAGAGTCCTTCTTTGCCAATAAATTGGTCCACACCAGTTTGACTGACAATGGCTGCAAATTGTGTTCCCTTAACACTGGCTACGGAAACAGGTGTTTGAATTCGAAAGGATTTGGTTCTTCCTTCGGAATTCACATTATTCAACAAGGTCCCATATGTTAAATTTACTGTCCGGGTATTTTGTGTATCCATGAAACCAAACTTTGTATTTTCTCTTATTTTAAGGATTGTTTTATCATCCAGGTACATGATAGCACCAAAACCGGTTTCTCCTACTTTGATGGCATCTCCATTCAGTATGGCAGCACCAAGTTTTGCTTTTTCCGAAAAGGTCTCCATACCCATCCGCTTGAAGTATACATTTCCTTCAACTTTAATAAGCCTGGCAATCACATCTGCCTGCAATTGGGGTAAGAATAACAATAATGTTATAATGAATGATAAACTTCTTATCATAATGATAGATTCTTATATTTCTTAATTAAAATTACTTTTTAATTGCATCATAGACCAATGCTTCTATGGATGAAAATGCTATACCTGTTGACTCTTGCAATCCCAACTCGCACGTACGGCTGGATGATACTCCCTTTGTTGAATTAATTTTATCCATTAATTGATCAACAGCATTTTGTGGCAATTCAGGAAAGCGGATACTGCGATCACCACCTGTTCCACAACAAAATGGTTCCAGAGTTGTCTCCACGGACTTTGAACACATATTGGCAAGATTCGTTAGATCATGAGCCGTTCCCATTTTTTGAGATGAACAAACCGGGTGCACAAAAATTGGCTCAGCACTTTGTTCTATGTCTAATTGACCCTTTATCCGTTGGATAAACTGTACCGAATCAAGGATAGTCAGATCAGATGGATCCTGTTGCACAAATTGTGTACAAGGCGACATATCTAAAACGATGGGGATACGCCCCATGTCCGATTCATTTCTCAAGCGATTCATTAATTTCATTCTCATGTCGTCCCCGATACTTTTATGTCCGCGAGAATCAAATGCCATGCCACAGCAAAGCTCAGAGTAATCATCAAGATACTTGATTTTAATATCAGCATTAGTAGCAATTTTGGTCAAATATTCAGAAGCACTCGTTCCAGTTTGATCCGCAGCCAAAACCCTGCTGGCACAAGATGGGAATACGATGTAATCAGGATGAGCACTTGGAGATGAAACAGGATTAAAAGTCTTTGCTATTTTGATTCCATACTTTGGCCAGGTAGGTAATGTTGTTTTAAAGATAGAATTGATCCAACCAGTAAATTTTCGAAGAAAAGTGGGCCCAAATATTTTATCAAAAAACTGACCTATCCTTATTCCAAATCTGATAAATGAAACGGCTATTCTAAAATTATTTTTCAAAAATTTAACAATCACAAATTTTGAATTGGGATCATGTCTAAGTGACTTCACCATTGCCCCGGTATTGATATTTACGGGACACTCCATTTCGCACAATCCATCGGTAGCGCAGGTTTCATTGACCGCGTAATTGAATTTATCGATATCAGATTTTGAA
>Ga0207966_1001158_pt1 | contig 14569 bp, 13 predicted proteins | sample Knorr_S23_td_NAD_FD_185611 | JGI IMG/M metagenome (GOLD analysis project Ga0207966, IMG submission 185611) | Marine microbial communities from Southern Atlantic Ocean transect - Knorr_S23_td_NADW_ad_2500m_LV_B (SPAdes) (version 2) | ecosystem: Environmental > Aquatic > Marine > Oceanic | place... | reverse complement strand
TTCTAACACGTGATTTTATTTTTTTTTCAACTTCAAGCACTCCTATTTCATTTTCAATATAGACTAAAATTTTATCTAAAAGTGTTTGAGTTGTTGTTATTTCTAATAATTTTTGTTTCAAATCTATTTTTAAAACTAAATATGATGCAAGTGTATTTGCATATTGTTCTATATCAGATAATTGAGATAGAGAGCTTAGAGCTTCTGATGGAACAGTCCGGTTTAATCTTGCATAAGTTCCGAATCGAGCGAGCAGTCGCCTAACCAATGCATCAATTTTTTGTGATTTTTTAAATTTTTTCTTATCTATAAGTTCAGTGTTAACTGAATAATAATTATCATCTTTTTTAATATATTTTAGAATTTTTGCTTTATCTTGAGCTTCTATTAAAGCTTTTATAGTTCCATCTGGAAGTTTTAACAACTGGATAACTTTTCCTATACAACCAACAGTGTATATTTCATCAGGTAATGGGTCATCAGTTTCAGCATTTTTTTGAGTAACTAAAAAAATTTTTTTATCTTTACTCATTACTTCTTCTAATGCAGAAATAGATTTAGTTCTTCCAACAAACAATGGTGTGATCATTCCTGGAAATACCACTATATCTCTGAGTGGTAATAATGGAATTACAGTTTGATTATTTTTTAATTTTTTCAACTTTATAATCTAATAATAAATTAATTTAATGAAAATATAAAACAAGTATAAAATACAATTATGCAGAAGTGTCAACTTTATTTTTTTTATCAGTGAAAATTTGTAGTGGTTCCCTATTCTTTTTAACAACTTCTGCATTTACAACAATTTCTTCCAAACCATCTAATACTGGCAATTTGAACATCGTATCAAGTAGAATATTTTCTAAAATTGATCTTAATCCTCTAGCTCCAGTTTTTTTTATTATTGAATAATCTGCAATGCTTTCTAAGGCATCCTTAGTAAAACTAAGCTTAACATTCTCCATTTCAAAAAGTTTTTGATATTGTTTAATAAGTGAATTTTTTGGAATAGTAAGTATTTCTACTAGAGAACTTTTATTTAGATTCCCTAAAACAGCTACTACCGGTAATCTGCCAATAAATTCTGGGATCAGACCAAATTTTAAAAGATCTTCTGATTCCACTTTATTAAGTAAGTTTGTTGTTTCATTTCTATTATGAATTCTTAGTTTTGATTCAAAACCAATAGATGTATCTTTTTCTCTCGAATCAATAATTTTCTCTAAACCTGAAAAAGCACCTCCGCAAATAAATAAAATATTAGTAGTATCAACTTGTAAAAATTCCTGCTGTGGATGTTTTCTTCCACCTTGTGGGGGGACAGATGCTGTAGTTCCTTCCATTAATTTTAACAAAGCTTGTTGAACACCTTCACCAGAAACATCTCTTGTTATAGAAGGGTTCTCAGATTTTCTTGATATTTTATCAACTTCATCGATGTAAACTATACCTCTTTGTGCTTTTTCAACATTATAATCTGCCGATTGTAATAATTTTAAAATAATATTTTCAACATCTTCTCCAACATATCCTGCTTCAGTTAATGTAGTTGCATCGGCCATAGTAAATGGCACATCTAGTATTCTAGCTAGTGTTTGAGCAAGTAAAGTTTTTCCACAACCTGTTGGTCCAATTAAAAGTATATTTGATTTAGACAATTCAATATCATTAGTTTTTGAAATATGATGTAATCTTTTATAATGATTGTGTACTGCTACAGATAATATTCTTTTTGCTTTATCTTGTCCTATAACATAATCATTTAAAGTTTTTTCTATATCACTTGGTGATGGAACGCCGCTGTTTCTTGTTAATACATGAGATTTACTTTCTTCTTTTATAATATCCATACACAACTCAACACATTCATCACAAATAAAAACTGTTGGACCTGCAATTAATTTTTTTACTTCGTGCTGACTTTTACCACAAAATGAGCAATACAATGTATTTTTTGAGTTTTCGTTAGTAGATTTAATCATAATTTATGATCCCTATAAATTATATGAACCTAAATCAATTAATTGCAATAAAAAATATTAATCTTTATCCACTATTTTTTCTATATCTTCTCTTTTATTGACGATTCTATCTATTAGACCAAAAGTTTTAGCTTCTTCTGGCCCCATAAAACTATCTCTATCTAAGTATTCCTCGATTTTTTTTATATTTTGACCTGTATGATGTACATAAATTTCATTTAACATCTTTCTAACAGTCAAAATTTCATTTGCATGTATTTGTATATCTGATGCCTGTCCCTGAACACCGCCTGATGGTTGGTGCACCATTATTCTTGCATGAGGAAGCGCATATCTTTTTTTTTTTGTACCTGCTCCTAATAGTAAAGACCCCATAGATGCAGCCTGACCGATACATACTGTTGTAATGTCTGGTTTTATATATTGCATTGTATCATAAATTGCTAAACCTGATGTAACACCACCTCCAGAAGAATTAATATAAAGTGAAATATCTTTATTTGGGTTTTCAGATTCTAAATATAGTAATTGAGCGCAAATTAATGATGCAACATCATCTTCTACAACCCCTGTAAGAAAAATTATTCTTTCTTTTAATAATCTTGAATATATATCATAGGCTCTCTCACCTCTGGATGTCTGTTCTACAACCATTGGTATTAAAGTGCTTAAATTATTTACTTTAGATTTTGTCATTACAAATTTATAGATATTTATTAAATTTTTTTTTTAAATGTTTTTTTTATTTTTTTAATAATTCTTTTCTTGAGATTTCCTTTTCTTCAAATTTTATATTTTCAAATATATAATTAACGACCTTTTGTTCAAATATTGGTGCTTTTAAAGAAGCAAGGGCCTGGGAATTTTCTGAATAAAATTTGATAATTTGATCTTTTGCGTCTGGTTGTCTTAATATTTCCTCCCCAATTGCTTTTTTTAAATCATCTTCGCTAACTGAAATTTTATTATCTTCGCCAATTTTAGCTAAAATTAAACCAACTTTTACTCTTCGCTCTGCTATTGACCTATATTCTTTTTTTAATTCTTCTTCTTTTTTATTTTTATCACTTTCATCTATTATGCCTTTTGATTTATCATCATTAAATTGTTTCCATATATTATCAAACTCATAGTTAACTAAGCCTTGTGGAAGGTTAATTTTATGAATTTTATCTAACTCCCCAATTAAATCTTTTTTAATTACCATTTTTGAAACATTATCTAATTCACCTTGCATTTGTTTTTTTAATTTTTCCTTAAAATCATTTAGATTTACTGCGCCCATGGTCTTTGCGAAATTATCATCTAAAACTTTTTTTTGTGGAACTCTTACTTCTAGAATATCTATTTCAACTTTGATATCTTTTTCGGCAATATCTTTGTCTGGAAAATTCCTTGGAAACTTGCAAACAAAATCTAATTTGTCGCCTGCTTTAGTTCCTAATATCTTCTGTTCGATTTCTGGTATCATCATTTTATTACCAACAATTGACATCTTATTTTCAATTAACGCTTCCTTAACAATTTTATTATTGTAAGTTGGTTTTAAATTAAGTAAAACACCATCCCCATTCTCAACTTTTTTTTCATCTTTTTTTTCAAAATTTTCTTGGATTTGCAAAAATGTCTCTAAGGTTTTTTTATATTCATTTTCATCAACTTTAGAAATAAATTTTGTTAATTTTATTTTTTTAATATCTTCAAGTTTAAAATTAGGCATTAATTCTAAACTCATAATATATTCAAGTCCTTTTTCTTCACCAAAATTTTTAACATCCACCTTTGGTTTAATAGCTAGTTTTAAATTATTTTTTCTTATTACTTCATTAGTTGTAGATTTAATAAGTTCATCTAAAGTTTGGCTTAATGCGTTTTGACCAAAACGTTGTTTAACAATATTTAGTGGTGCTTTGCCTTTTCTAAAGCCTTCTATTTCAACATCTTTAGATATTTGCACTAAACTACCATTTAATTTATCAGTAACATCTTTTGATGAAATAATAATCTTAAATTCTCTTGCTAACCCTTTTTTTTTCAACTCCGTTACTTTCATATCAATTATAATATTTATTATTTTTTCTATTCATGTCCATTTTTTTGGTGCGGGTGGAGGGACTTGAACCCCCATGGATAAAATCCACTGGTTCCTAAGACCAGCGCGTCTACCAATTCCGCCACACCCGCTTTATTTACATATAGTTACTTTTTTAATTAATTTTTATAGAGTGTCAATTAACTCTGTAATTTTTTATTTTTTTTAATACATTAGGTATCATTTCAGGTAAATCTTCTGCTATTAACCCTGGTCCTTTTATTCTAGCAATTTCGCCATGAATCCATACAGATGCACAGCATGCATCAAAAATATCCATTCCTTGAGAAATTAATCCTGTAATCATTCCAGCTAAAACATCGCCAGAACCTCCTGTTGCTAAAAATGGTGATGTATTTGTGTTTATTGAGATTTGACCATCTTGGGAACAAATTATTGTTTTGTTTCCTTTTAGTATTAAATTAATTTTTGTTTTTTTAATAAATTCTCTAGTCGTTGATAACTTATTTTTTTCCTTATTTTTTATCTTTAAATCTTTTAAAACTTGCAAAAATTCTCCTTCATGAGGTGTTATAACAATTTCTGTTCTCTTTTCTGATATTATTTTCTTAAAATTATTTTTTAAAGCATCAGCATCTAAAACAACTACTTTTTTTTTTTCCTTTATTACTTTTAAAATTAATTTTAACTTTTTATCACTTATTCCTAGCCCGGGGCCGATTAAAATTGTATTTATCCTTTTATCTTTTAACAAGTTTTTCAAATCTTTTTCATCATCAACAATTTCAATTAAAGCAATTGGATTTTCTGTTGAATATATATCTAAACTTTTTTTTGGTACACCAAGGCACAGTAAACCACATCCTATTCTAGCTGCACCCCTGGCAGCTAATCTAGAAGCTCCTGTCATTTTTTCTCCACAAATAATTAACGAAAAGCCTCTTGTATATTTATGGGATTTTTGATTTGGCCATGGAAATTTACTTTTCCAATTATCAGGATGATTTTCGAATATCTGCGGTTTAAATAATAATTTTTCTAAATTGATTCCAATATCTTCAACTATTACATTTCCACAATATTCGCTTCCTGGAGATAATAAATGGCCTGGTTTCTTTCTAGTAAATGTAATTGTATCATTAGACTTTAATGCAACGCCTTGGATTTCCCCTGTATCTCCGTTAATCCCTGAGGGAATATCTATTGATACACAATATGGTTTTTTTAGATTTATTTTTTCTATAATTTTTTTTAAATTCCCAGAAATATTTTTTTTTAACCCTGAACCAAAAAGTCCATCAATAATTACATCATTATTTGATGTTTGAAAATCAGTAAAACTTTTAAAATTTTCATTAAAATTATCAGCAGCTACTCTTGCGTCCCCTTTTAATTCCCTTTTTGTAACTAAACAGAATAAATCAATATTTTTATAACCGTTTTCTTTTAATAATTTTGCTACTACAAAACCATCTCCTCCGTTATTCCCTGGACCACATAAAATTTTTATTTTTTTTTGTTTTTTAAATTTTTGTTTTATTATTTTATAAATTACTTCACCAGCATTTTCCATTAATTTATATCCAGGTATAAATTTTTTTATTGTTTTTTTATCTAATTCTCTATGATTTTTACAGCTAAGAACTGCATGATTTAAAATATTTTTTTTTATCATTTTCTTTTTTATTAAGATAATAAAAATTTATTCTATATATCTTCAATATATCAATTAATATATAGTTATGATTAGATCAAATTGGACTCAAAACGAAATATTAAAAAATTTAAATTTGTCTTTATTAGATCTTCTTTTTAAAGCGCAAAAAGTACATAAAAAATATTTTCCTAAAAAGGATGTTCAACTGGCTAGTTTATTAAGCATTAAAACGGGTGCATGTCCTGAAAATTGCAAATATTGTCCTCAGTCAGCTCATTACAAAACCGGATTAAAAAACGAACCTCTTCTAAGTGTTAATAAAGTTTTAAAAAAAGCAAAAAAGGCAAAAAAATCTGGTGCGTCAAGGTTTTGTATGGGTGCAGCTTGGAGAGAAGTTAAAGATGGGCCGGAATTTAATAAAGTTATTAAAATGGTAAAAGGAATAAAAAAAATTGGAATGGAGTCTTGTGTTACATTAGGAATGTTAAATCAAAATCAAGCTAACAAACTAGCAAAAGCTGGTTTAAAAGCTTATAACCATAATATTGACACTAGTCCTAATTTTTACAAAAAAATTATAACCACTAGAAAATTTCAAGATAGGATTGATACAATTAATAGAGTGAGGAAAGCAGGTATCACTGTTTGCTGTGGTGGGATTATAGGAATGGGTGAAAATATTAAAGATAGAGCAAAAATGCTCCAAATTTTATCAAACTTTAAACCTCATCCTGAAAGTGTTCCAATTAATGCTTTAGTTCCTTCAAAAGGAACACCTTTAGGCAATAGAAATAAGATAAATGCAGTTGAGCTTGTTAGAATGTGCGCTACTGCAAGAATTATTATGCCTAAATCAAGAGTAAGATTAAGTGCAGGTAGAAAAGATTTATCAAATGAGGCTCAAATATTGTGTTTCATGGCAGGTGCAAATTCTATATTTTATGGTGATAAACTATTAACAACTGGAAATAATGATACAACCTCAGATGTAAATTTACTAAAAAGCGTTGGGCTTCCCTTAACACAACTAAGTAATTAGTTAATATCTTACATTAATAATTTTATACAAAATACTGATTATATTGATATTTTTGGGGCGAGAGATGGGATTCGAACCCACGACATTCGGCACCACAAGCCGACGCTCTAAACCAACTGAGCTACTCCCGCCATATTGAAGTTAATTATCAATAATATAAGAAAAAACCGGTTATTTTAAATCAAAATAACCGATTTTTTCAAATTAACACTTATAAATTATAAGAATTACTTGCCTATTGATGCGGAAACATTAAGAGCTATCAATCCAAGTACTGCGCCTGCAATACCAGATAAAGCTGTTAATATAAGTGGGTTTCCAAGACTAGCAGATTGCAAAGCATCAGTTCCTGTTAGGAATAAAGTAAAAAAAGCAGCATATCCATAAACTGCGCCAGGTGCTAGTGCGAAAGCTTTAACTTTTGTCCCATAAATAAGTACAAAAACACTAATAGCAATGGCTACAGGAACTCCTAATCCAGCAGGTAAACCTCCTAGATTTGGTATCAAAGCAAGTGCAGTTATCCAAGCAACGACAGCTCCCCAAAGAAAAGCTGTTATTGTTGAACTTAGAGCTTTATTATTTCCGCCTGCTGCAACAAAACATGCCCAAGCGATAAATGATATTGGTATTGAAAGAGCTAACGGTGTTGAAGTATAAATCCAAGTCATAATTCCACCTACTCCTCCAATGCTCAGTGATAAAGCAACTAATTTATTCATAATACCCTCCCTCTTTATAAAAAGGTTTATTTAGTATACTATTTGTAATTTATAAAAAAACCCTTTATTTTTTGAATAATTTATTTGCCTGATTATGACCAGATTTCTTCTCTTTGAGTAAATCTTCTAAATATTTTAATTTTTTTTTTACCCTTTTAATTTCATCTAAAAGATTTTCGATACTAAATTCATCATAATTTTTCTCTTTTTTTACTTTTTTTATATCTTCATCTTCTTCCATAAGATATTTATTATATTCTTTATAAAATTTAAATTAAATTAATAATAGAAATTTATGATATCAGCAAATTTTTTAATAAATCAATTAGCAAAACATGGTTTTAATTTTTTTTCAGGAGTGCCGTGCTCTTATTTAACTTCTGTAATTAATGGAGTTATTAATTCAAAAAAAATAAAATACATTGGAGCAACAAGTGAGGGGGAAGCTGTTGGAATTGCTTCTGGTGCTTGGCTAGCAGGAAAAAAAGGTGTTGTCATGATACAAAATTCGGGTCTTGGCAATACAATAAATCCTCTAACATCATTAAACTATCCTTTTAAAATTCCAATTTTATTAATTACGACCTGGAGAGGTGATCCAAAAATAAAAGATGAACCTCAGCATGAATTAATGGGAAAAATAACAAAAAATATTCTCACATTATCAAAAATAAAAAATGAAATTTTTCCAACAAATGAAAAAAATCTAAACAAAGTGCTCTTTAAAATTAATAATTCAATAAACAAAACTTCACTGCCTTATGCGTTATTAATGAGAAAAGAAACAATAAAAAAAGAAAAATTAAAACAAAAAAAAATTCTTTTGAAAAAAAAGAATAGAGCGTTGATTTTTTATAAGAAAAAAAATATTCCAACAAGATTCCAAATTTTAAATGAATTACATAAATATATTAATAATAACATAGCAGTGATTACAACTACTGGAAAAACTGGAAGAGAATTATTTAGTTTAAATGATTGCAAGAATTTTTTTTATCAAGTTGGTTCTATGGGTTGTGCAAGTGCAATTGCTTTAGGAGTTGCGTTAAATTCAAAAAAAAAAATTTTAGTTATTGATGGTGATGGGGCATTGTTAATGAAAATGGGTAATATGTCAACTATTGGTGCAAACCAACCAAAAAACTTAATACATATATTGCTCGATAACAATGTTCACGACTCAACTGGTCAGCAATTAACGAATGCTTCAACTGTAGATTTTGCTAATATAGCAATAAATTGTGGTTATCAAAATTCTTATTCTACAGACAACTTAAATGATTTTTCAAAAATAATAAAAAAAAATTTAGTTAGTAGTAATAAAACGATTGGCCCAACTTTTATTCATATAAAAATTCAAAAAGGTTCAATTGAAAATTTAGGTAGACCGGCAATTCATCCGAAAGATGTTGCGAAAAGATTTAAAAATTTTTTGGAAAATTAAATTATTAAACTTTGAAAATATAATCTTTATTTGGATCTCTATCTATATCAGGTGGATAGTTTTTATATTTATCATCATAATATTTTTTTCTCTGATCTCCGTCAGATAGTTTATTATATGTGAGGTACAAAATCCTTCTTGGTTTTTTTGTTAAATTTGGTTTAGATCTATGTGGTGAATAACAATCAAAAAAAATAGTGTCACCGGGTTTAGTTTCTATTGGAATAAATTTCATATTTTTCATATCTTTATCTGATAACGGTTTCCATAATTTACCAATAAGGCCAGATTTATTATGACCATAAGCAAATTCTAAACATCCATTTTGAACAGTTGAGTTATCAACGCTAATCATAGCTGTTAAATAAAATTTTGCATAATCATCCCAACCAGCTTGTGAATCTTGGTGAGGATTAAAGCCCGCTCCACCAGGCATTTTAAAGTTTATTTTATCTTTAAATAAAATTCCTTTTTCTCCAAAACAATCATTAACACATTTTATAATTCTGCTTTCAGTACATAGTTCTCTAAAACCTTTATGGTATTTACAAAAGTTTTCTATTCTTTGTAAAATCTTTTCATCTTTGTTAATTTTACTTTTTTCAAAATACTTCCATTCTTTCCCTGATACTTCAGGAGAAGTTTGTAACTCTTCTGTATATTTTAATATTAATTCTACTTCCGATTTATTAAATAACTCTGGAACAAGAACGAGGCCATCATTCTTAAATTGTTTTATTTGTTTATCAGTTAGCATAAATAATATTTTAAAAAAAAAATTAAATTGATAAATATTTAATTTGCATTCCTAAAAGGGTTTTTCTTATTGCGTTCAACAACATTTTTATATGTTTAGAATTTATGTTCCCAATACAACCAATTCTAAATGTCTTTTGATTAGTTATGCTTCCAGGATAAATTATAAATCCGCGCTTACTTAGGCTATTATAGAAAAAATTAAAACTAAATTTTGAATGTTTGGGCATTTTAAAACTTACTATTATTGGAGAATGTAAATCATTATCTAAATAACATTCAAATCCAATTTTTTCCATCCCATCAATAAGCAATTGGTAGTTCTCTTTATATCTTATATATCTATTTTTTATCCCTCCTTCTTTTTTTAATTGTTCTAAAGCAGAAGCTAAAGCAACAATTGAATGTGTTGGTGGTGTAAAACGCCATTGACCATTTTTTAAAAATCCTTTCCATTGATCAAATAAATCTAAAGATAGAGAATTTGCATTACCTTTAGACCTAGATAAAGACTTTGTTTTAATTATTGAAAATGAAAAACCTGGAATTCCTTCTAAACATTTATTTGCAGAGCTTATTAAAGCTTCAATGTTGTTTTTTTGAATATTTATATCTAATCCACCAAAAGAACTCATAGCATCAACAATTAATTTTTTTTTGTATTTTTTACAAAATGAAGATATTTCATTTAATGGATTTAAAATACCACTACTAGTTTCACAATGAACTAATGCTATGTATGAAATAGATTTATTTTTTTTTAAAGTTTTTTCAATTTTTGAAATTGAAATACTCTCGTTTTCATTAAATTTAAGTGCTAAAAAATTTTTTTTAATTTTTTTACAAATATCAATAATCCTATTTCCATAAGTACCATTTGTAAGAATTAAAATTCTAGATTTGCTGCTAAGTAATGTTGAAAGAGTTGCTTCTAAACAAAAAGTTCCGCTTCCTTGAATAGGTAAACAAATATATCCTTTTATCGCATGACCTAACTTTAATATATTAGAAAATAACGATTCATTTATTTCAATAAAATCTTTATCTCTTGATCCTAAATCTATAAGCGTAGATTTTTTTGTTAATTCTGACGTATTTAAAGGACCTGGAGTAAATAGTAATTTTTTTTTTATTTTTTTTAACATTTTTATTTTATATAGAAGATATAAGTTCTATCGATATGATAAATAGTATTTTATTATAAATAATAAAAAAAAGGATATCTATAATTGTCTAAATTTAAATTTCTTTATCTAATTTTTGGTGTCTCCCTACTTTTTCTTATATTTAATTATGTTGATTTTAATTCTTTAATAAATGAATTGAATAAACTTAGATTTAATATCTTAATTATTTTATTTATCTATTTTTTTGGTTTTGTTTTTGATTGTTACTCATGGAAATTATGTATTGATAACTTAGTTAAAAAAAAATTAAGGTTTTACGAAGTATTTAAAATTAGAATTATTGGAGAGGCATTTAATTATATTTTTTTTCAAGTTGGAGGAGAACCTGTAAAAGCATTTTTATTAAAAAATAAATTTAATATAAAATATAAATCATCTATTGGGTCTTTGATATTAGCTAAAACTATTATCCTTTTTGCATTAATAATTTTTTGTTTTATTGGTTTAATATGTATTTTTTATACAAATAAATTTGGAGCTAATTTCGAAAAAGCTTCTTTAATTGGATTCTCATTATTTACAACTTTAATAATTTTATTTTTTATTATTCAAAGATACAAATTAACAACAAAAATACATAAAATTTTTAAACATAAACTATCACAAAAATTTAATTTATTTTTTAAACATCTACAAGAAACTGAACATAAAATTTCAGAATTTTATAAAAAAACAAAAAAAGTTTTTTTTAAAATCTTGTTCTTTAATTTATGTAATTGGTTTATAGGTGCTCTTGAATTATATGTAATTTTTATACTTTTAAATCAGAAAATATCTTTTTTTGAGGCTGTTGCTATTGAAACACTTGTGCAATTAGTTAGAGCAATGCTTTTTTTTATTCCATCAAATCTAGGTACACAAGAAGGTGTTTTTGTAATAGCTGTTAACATTTTAAAAGACTCTACCCCATTAGGTTTAGCTGTTGCAATTATTAGAAGATTAAGAGAAGTAATATGGATAAGTATAGGGGCAATATTTGGATATAATCAAAAGATAAATTTTATGAAAATTAAAAGCAAATTATAACTTTTTCATTTTATAAAGAAAAATTAAAAGAGTTATTACTAAAAAAATTAGAGTACCAATATATGAATAATATAGAAAGTCATCAATTTTATTAAAAAAAGTTATAGGTATAACAATATATATTATATCCTCATGTTCAAAACCTAGAATATTAGTCTGACGAATTGCTTCGCCTCCTTTTATTCTTTCTAAATAAAACCTAATAGTCATAATTAAAAAAATACATAACGCTGAAACATATCCGTAATTTAATCCTAAATTAAAATTCTTATCAGAATAAATACCAAGGCCAATAAATAATGCTATGTATGAAATGCAAACACCAATATGATCTAAATAATGACCAAATATACTTGTTTTATTTAATTTTCTAGCTACTTCACCATCTACATGATCAAAACAAGCAGCAAAAAAAAAAATTATAGAAGCTATTTTTGCATAAAATATATCTCCAATTGTATATAAAGTACCGGCTATTAAACCAAGTAAAATTCCAATAATTGTAACTATATTTGGATGAATATTATAAAAAATAAATGGTTTAGAAATAATCTCAGCAATTCGTTGATCCCAAGGTAAAGTAAAACTTAATTTTTTTATAATTTTATTCATTAATTTGTTTTAAAATTATCTTTTTAGCTAAAATCAAATCTTTTTTAAAATCTATTTCTACCCAAGGCAAGGAAGTAATATTTTCAAAACCAATGTGAACTTTCTTTTTTTTAATTATTTGCTGAATTACATCCTCGTACATTGCGTTTTTATTTGATTTCATAATTATCTTCGCTACTTCTAGAAGTTTTATTGATGATTTATTTGAAAACTTAAAAAAACCTACAGATTCTCCTTGAAAATCAAAATCTTGATTTACAATTTTTCCAAAATCAAAAATTTTATTATTTTTAATACAAACTTTAACTGGCTCTTCTCCTTTTTCAAATTGTCTGTCTATTAAAAGACAGTTCTTTTTTTTCGAATTAATTAATTTTTTTAAAACTTTTTTATCATAAAATACGTCGCCATCCATAAAAATTAAATCGCCTTTAGTATGAAAAAATTTACCCGCACAAACTAATGAGACAATACTTCCTAATTTATATCTTGAATTTCTGAAAATTTTTATATTTTTTTTTATATCTATCTTTTTGATAAAATTTGTTAACTGATTTGATTTATAACCAATAACAATTCCAATATTTTTAATGCCTAAGTTTAAAAGATTTTCGTAATGTCTTTCAAGTAAACTTTTATTTCCAACTTTTAACAAAATTTTGGGCACATTAGCTTTTAATCTTTTACCTACTCCAGCTGCAAGTATCAATGCTTTCATTTTTTTTAAAAATTATAAATAATTTTTATCTCACACATTTGTAATATTTTTATATTTATAATACAATTGTAACCAATGACAATAATACGTACAAAAGACATCGGTATAAGTAAATTATCTAAATCACAATTATTAAAAAAAGAACTTAATAGTAAAGAATTATCATTCTTAATGGAAGCGCATAATGGTTTGACTGCAAAAATAGTCGAGGTAAGTGGTTTCAAAGGAATATGGGCATCTGGCTTATCTATATCAACCGCTTTAGGGGTTAGAGATAGCAACGAAGCATCATGGACACAAATATTAGATGTTTTAGAGTTTATGTCAGATGCAACAACAATACCTATGCTTGTTGATGGTGACACAGGGTATGGTAATTTTAACAATTTTAGAAGACTTGTTTCTAAATTATGTCAAAGAAAAATTGCCGGGGTATGTATTGAAGATAAACAATATCCTAAAACAAATTCTTTTATAAAAAAATACCAAAAATTAGCTGATATAGATGAATTCTGCGGAAAAATAAAAGCGGGTAAAGACATACAAGATGATAATGATTTTTCCATTATTGCAAGAGTAGAAGCTTTAATAGCAGGTTGGGGTATTGGAGAAGCTATCAAAAGAGCAGAGGCATATAATAAAGCTGGGGCAGATGCAATACTTATTCATTCAAGTAAAGATAATGCAAATGAAATATTAAAATTTAAAAAAGAATGGGGTAACAAATCTCCTGTAGTTATTATTCCAACTACTTATCACATGACCCCAACAAACATTTTTAAAAAAGCTGGTTTTTCCACTGTAATTTGGGCTAACCATTCTTTAAGAGCTTCAATTAAAGCAGTTCAAGATGTAACAAATCATTTAATTAAAAAAGAAACTCTTAAAGGTTTAGAAAAAAAAATATCAAGTTTAAATGAGGTTTTTGAATTAGCAGGCAATGATGAGCTATATGAAGCTGAAAAAAAATATTTAATAGAAAAAAAAAATTATAACGCAGTTGTTTTAGCTGCATCAAGAGGCAAACAACTTAAACACTTAACAAAAAATAAACCTAAGTGTATGCTCGATATTCAAGGAAAACCTCTTTTAGAAAGATTAGCTTCAACATTAAAAAAAGATAATATTGGTAAAATTTCAATAGTTTCTGGATACAAAAACAATGTAATTAAAAATCATAATAATTTGTCAAACCTTAATATTATTCAAAACAAAGAGCATGCTAAAACTGGGGAACTTTTCTCACTTAATAAATCAACTGATGAAATAAAAGATGATTGTATTATTACCTATGGAGATATAGTTTTTAGAAAATATATTTTAGACGCCCTATTATCTACCAAAGGAGAAATTGTAATAGTGGTTGATGC
>Ga0207966_1001150_pt1 | contig 14602 bp, 10 predicted proteins | sample Knorr_S23_td_NAD_FD_185611 | JGI IMG/M metagenome (GOLD analysis project Ga0207966, IMG submission 185611) | Marine microbial communities from Southern Atlantic Ocean transect - Knorr_S23_td_NADW_ad_2500m_LV_B (SPAdes) (version 2) | ecosystem: Environmental > Aquatic > Marine > Oceanic | place... | reverse complement strand
CTGGAAAAAACAAATCGATAAACAGTGATCTTTTGAGTAATATTCAAAATATTGAGCCTATTTCTATGATAAAGACAGAAGGACTAGGTAATATTCCTGCAAAAGATATTGTAGAAAAGATGGGAATCTCACACCAAGATGACCCAAAACTAGAAGATGCCACAAAGGAAATCTACTCAAAAGAATTCTATGAGGGAATTCTAGCTGATAACACAAAGCAATTTGCAGGGAAAAAAATTTCTGAAGCAAAAGATGAGATAAAAGAATGGATTACAAAAATTGATAGTGCTGATATCCTATTAGAATTGACAAATTCTCCGGTAAAATGTCGTTGTGGTGCAGAGTGTGTTGTGAAATTATTAAGCAATCAATGGTTTTTAGACTATTCAAACAAAGACTGGAAAAAGAAGGCACATGTCTGTTTTGAGAAAATGAATATTCTTCCTAATGAAATCAGATCCGAGTTTGATAAAGTTCTTGATTGGCTTAGAGAAAGGGCTTGCGCCAGACAGCACGGATTAGGTACAAAAGTTCCCTGGGACAAAGAATGGTTGGTAGAAAGCCTAGCTGATTCCGTCATTTACATGGCATTCTATATTATCTCAAAATATGTTAACAAAAAAGAAATTAATGGAAATGATTTAACTGACGAATTTTTTGACTATATTTTTTACGGAAAAAAAGATTCAGGAGAAATTGCAAATAAAATAAACGTTACAAAAGAAAAATTGGAAGAAATCAGAAACGAATTCCTGTATTTTTATCCAGTTGATTCTAGACACTCTGGCAGAGATTTGGTTCCAAACCATCTAACGTTTTTTGTTTTAAATCATGTTGCACTTTTTCCAGAGGAAAATTGGCCACAGGAAATTGTTGTTAATGGTTCTGTCCTGATGGCAGGAAAGAAAATGTCAAAGTCGATGGGAAATATTATTCCGTTGAGGGAGGCAGTGAGAAAATATGGTGCTGATCCAATCCGCCTAACAATTTTAATTTCTGCTGAATTGTTACAGGATGCTGATTTTAACGTTGAAGCAATTAATGGAATTAAAAACAAACTTGAGTCCATGCATGAAAACTGTGCCAAAACTAAATCCGAAGAAATTCCAGAATTAGAACCGGAAGACAAATGGATATTTAGTGTATTACAAAATTTAGCCTCAAATGTTAGCCAATCAATGGATAAGATTAGGCTTAGGGAAGCATTACATCATATTTTGTATGAATTTGATTCTGAATTACAGTGGTATCTCAAAAGAGCAAAATCAAAACAAAGAACAAATATTTCTGGAATTCTTCACAAAATTTTATCGTCTAGAGTTTTGATGCTCTCACCTTTTGCCCCACACATAGCAGAAGAAATGTGGGAAAAACTAGGCAATTCAGAATTAGCTTCAAAATCAGCATGGCCTTCTTTTGTTGAAATAGAATTCGATTCAAAATCAATTCAAACTGAAACATTGTTAAAATCAATTATTGATGACATTAACAATATTCTAAAAGTGACTAAAATTTCACCAAAAAAAATTATAATTTACACTGCAGAGCAATGGAAATCTAAAGCATACAACTCAATACTCAAAAATGTGTTAGATGGTCAAACGAATGTAGGTACAATCATAAAATCATTAATTGCGAATAAGGAAACGGAACAAATCAAAAAAGATCCTGATTTTGTCAAAAAAACACTCAATGATATTCTATCAGAACCTGCTGAACTAAGAAAAGGAAGAATGAGTGTTGGTCAAATTGATGAAAGGGAAATTATTAGCTCAGAACTATCATCTCTTGTAAAGAACGACTATAATGTAGAACTAGATGTTTTTTCAGAATCAGACTCGGAAAAATATGATCCTAAAAATAAAGCAAAAAATGCGAGGCCTTTCAAACCAGCAATACTAATCGAATAGATATAGTATTTATTTTGTTAAAATTAGCCTGAACTAGAATGAAAATTGCTATTATGGGGATGGGTGTAGCAGGCAGTTATCTAGTTTCTAGGTTGAAGAATGACCATGAAGTGGTTGGTTTTGAAAGAATGGAAAAGATCAAACATGATTCAATTTGTGCGTGGGGTTCCATCAAGTCTACCATGATAGATCTTTGTAAGAAATCAGGAATTGATTTTGAAAAATATGTTGTGCATGATGGTAAAACAATGTATGTTGATATGAATAACCAAAAAAGATTCCAAATTGGGTTACATGGATTATGTACATATGAAAAGTTGAGTTTGATTAAGGACTTTATCAAAGACTCCGAAGTTCATTTTGGAGTAAATAAAAAACTAGAGGAATTAGAGTCAGAATTTGATATTATAGTTGACTGTACAGGATTTCATCGAATTTATTTACCAAAATTAGAGCAGGATTTCTGTCTGCCCACGTATGAATACAAAATTGAATATGAAAATGGGGTACCATTTGATGACTTTTACATAAAACCATTCCCACACATGTCAGGGTACTTTTGGTACTTCCCAATGGGTAAGAATCTTGCACATATTGGCGCAGGTGATTATAACAAACAACATGTAGAAGAAACTAAAAAATTCTTTAAGAAATATGGTGGCAAAGTAACAAAAACTGTGGGCCGCCCCATAAGACTTGCTACACCAAATCTATGTAAGCCATTTTACAAGGGAAAAGTTGTCGGAGTAGGAGAATCTATTGGAACTGTATATCCATTGTTAGGTGAAGGAATCATCCCAAGTATGATATGTGCAGACATTTTTGTAAAAAATCTTGGCAATAATGAAAAATATGAAAAAGAAGTTGACGAGTATTTCAAGATTTATGGAAAAGTTTTCAATTTTATAAGAAGTAAATTACATAATAAATTCAGTATATTAAGAATGATGCCAGATCTTCTTTCAATATTTCGATATATGAAAAAGAATGAAGAAAGATTTGGAATGGAAATTAATATGCGTGACTTGTTGAAAGTTGCTAAAGCCTAGCCCAAACTTATTGAGCCTAATCCATCTCGCATAGTTCCGCTAGACTTGAAATTATAATCATATATTATTTCAGAATACTCTTGTAAAATTTCATTCATAGAATCCATTGAATCATCAAGGTAAAAACCTGGACAATCTCCAGTAAACTGAAAAGTAGCATGAACTCTTGCTATACCTTTGTCATTTTGTAGCCATGTTGAAAAAGGGTACAGATAGCAAACTCCTGGACGTGTTGGATGAATTCCACAGCTGCCTTCATCATCTAGAAATCTGCATTTGATGTGAGTACCATCATCTGCTTCTGTTTCATCTTGTTTTCGTTTCAAATTAATACCAGTCATTATAGTTACACCACCATCAGGGCTTGCTTCTTCCCAAGTAGCCATAACTGTCTCATTTTTTATGAAATCTGATGTTTTTTGATATTTCATTCCAGCTCCAATTGTTATTAGGTCATGAGAAGTGAGAGGGAGTCTTCCCTGTCTGGAACAGCAGTTTGAACAATCCGGCCAATAACATTTCCAAAGGATAAATTTTTTGATTTTACTTAGAAAAGGAATATGGAATATGACATCTTTTACCCTTATAGAATTCTCAGTTACATCATCACGCTTTCCTAACTGAAAATCTTTGATTATTGGATCTACATCCCAATCTTTTTCTAAAAGTTCTATTGATTTTGCGATTTCCATTTGTGACATAAATTATAATGGTGCCAAATCATATTATTAATGTTGAGTGAAAAAGGAAAGTATGCTTCTGCAACCCAACATAGAAGAACTGTCTGGGAAAAAATAATCTGGCCTTTAATTTTAGACCTGAATGACGTAGTGTTTAGCTTAAAACAATATCAAAGGAAACGTGATCAAGTCTGTACCAAAAATAATTTGAAAATTTCAGAAATGTCAAGGGGCGTAGTATCGTTGTTGCAAAAAGGAATAATTATCAAGGAAAATACTACGTATTCAATTCATTATAGACTTATTCCGTATATGAGAGTGAGAGCTGAATGTGACTATACAACAGCTATTAACGAAATGAGGATGAAATAATTATATTCTGACATTTTACAAATTATCTTGTAGCCCGGTAGTGTAGTGGCAAGCATAGGGGCCCCTGGAGCCTTTGACCTCGGTTCGAGTCCGGGCCGGGCTACTTGATTTAATTATCTAGATGCTTGAGCTATACGCTCTAATTCGTTCTTTCTCTTAACAGAAGGGCTAGAAGGATCATTGTTAGCTGATAGGATAAGGTGTTCAGCTAAATATTCTTCTATTGGTTTTGGATTAGAAAATGTGGCTTCTTTTACACCGTCAGCTATAAACCGTAATGCAAGATCAACTCTCCTTATTGGTGCTACATCAACTGAGACATGGTATACAGTTCCACCATAAACAATGCGTGTAGTATCTTCGTTTGGTGCAGATTTCTCTATTGCACGAACTAAAATTTCTACTGGATTTTTTGTCGTTTGTAGGTTAATTATTTCAAATGCAGTTTTTACAATATTATAAATATGGATTTTTTTTCCTGCCATTCTACCAGTGTTTTTTGCATGTTTTTTACCAAAATGCATCATTTTATTCACTAATCGTTCAACTATGTTAACATCAGCTTTATTGAAACGCTTTAATGCAGAACGACCATAATCCATTGGAAATATAGCTTCTTTCAAAGAAATAGCATTTTTGAGACCTGGATCTTTAATTTCAATTTCAGATAAATCCCATTTCCTAAATAGCAAAAGTTTTTCTGTTGACATTTAGTTATCGCCTTGGTTTTTCTTTCTTACCAATCACTAGTTGTTTTAAAGATGTATCATTTACTTTTGAAACTTTGTATCGTACCCCAGGAATATCGCCCATGGCACCACCCTGAGTTGCACCCATGCCTTCGATATGTACTTCATCATGTTCATCGATAAAGTTCATTGCACCATCTCGTGGTAAAAATGCTGTAACTGTTTTTCCATTTTTTATTAATTGAACTCTAACACATTTTCTAACAGCAGAATTGGGCTGTTTTGCTTCCACGCCTACTTTTTCTAAAACAATTCCTCTTGCCTGTGGTGCACCACCTAGTGGGTTGGATTTTTTATCCAAGCCCAGTTTTCTTCTCTTATATAGTGATATTGACCAACGTTGTCGTTTTTTCTTTGCCTTCAAAATTCTGCCTGCAAATAAACCAAGGGGTGATTTTGCCATTATATCATACACCAAATTGTGCCATTTCGCTATTATTTATCAGAACATTTGAAATACCAAAATATCTTTTTGCAAGTAATCTAGCCCTTTCAGCATTTCTTCCCTCACGACCAACAACCAATCCTTTTTTGCTAGCATCAACTAAAACTATTGCTTGTGATGAACCATCTGCTTTCTCTGTCAATTTTATTTCGTTAATGAATTTAGAATTAAATACGTATTTTAAAAATTTACTTGGGTCACTAAAATATTCTACCAATTCAACATTTCGTTTTAGAATATTATGTAGAGATTTAATATTACAACCGCTTTTGCCTATGGCAAGACCCATTTTACCTTCATTAACTACAAAAATTATTCTGTCATATCTCTGATCATCCAAACAATCACGAGCGGTTACCTTTGTAACTGATTGAAAAAGTGACATTAAACGCATTTCGTCTGTTGTTAATTTAATAGATTGAGTCATTATGCTTCTTAGTAGGTTCGCTTTTCCGCTTTCGCATTTAAACTTTCATAGAATGTTTTATTGTGTGGCATCATTTTGATTCAAACTCATTTAAAATTGCCTGTGCATTTGTGTTTGTTAACGAATTAAAGGAAATTGCTGAAACTCTAAATTGTAATCCACAGAGTTTTCCTAAAGATACAGACGAACCTTCAAAGTGGATCGTAGGTATGTTTTCCTTCTTTGCATTTTCCTCGATTTTTTCTGCTTTATTTGTAGGGACAGACTCGGAAATTACAATCAATTTACAATTTTTGATTGAGGCAATAATCTGTTTTACTCCAATAATGCGTTTTTTTTCTTTAATTGCTTCAGCAAGTGCTTTTTCCAAAAGTTTTGTTGTTGTCATTGCTTGTATTGCTAAACTGTTTTGGTGTCCTTTATAGATTTATTGAAAGAATGTGACGATAGTTTCATAATTTAAAAAAAGTTATTTTTTACTAGCAGTATTCATATAGATATCTACAGTACCGCTTCCTATAGGTATTTGACTCCCAACAATTACATTTTCAGTAATTCCCTTTAATTCTTCAATCTCACCTTCCTTTGCAGCACGTGCAATTGTAGGTACTGTTATCTCAAATGCAGCACGGGCAAGAACACTATCTTTTGATCCTGCGATTCCATGACGTCCAATTTGTTGCAAGTAACCCTTGTGACACATTACATCTGCCACTAACATAAGATAACGTATATCAACTTCTAGTCCTTGGTTTTCAAGTGTGGCTTTGAGTTCACTAATCAGTGAATTTCTTGCTGCCTCTATTCCCAATCCTATACCGATTTCAAATATATTATTTGTTCTAACATTAAACTTGTCAATTCCCTCAACTTCAAGCACTTTGAGCAGATTTGAACCAGTTGTTTGGATTACCCATTCTCCATTTTCTTCTTTTAGAGTAACTCGTGCTATCTCTGGCACACCTTTTACTATAGTTTTTCGTATCTTATTTAGTAAAGTGTTAACAGTTATAGAATCAGATTCTTCAACCAGCGTTATGATGACATTATCTTTAACAGCTTTTTGTGTGAATTTTTTGTTTGATTCTAAAACAGATATTACATCTTCCATAGTACAGTTTCTGCTTCTCAGCCGCTCACTATCAAATTCAAGTATTATTTCAGTAGAATGATCAGTTTCTACATCTGTAACTAAATCATTGATTGATGTTTCTAAGATATTACGAGCTACACTAATTGCACTTTCTCTAGAAGCTTTTATTTTTTTGTCAAGATAAATGTCCATTGCTGGAGTTGCAGGTTTTTTACGTGCATCAACTAATTCAATAATTCTTGGTAGACCAAGAGTTACATTTTTCTCGGCAATACCAGCGGTATGAAAAGTTCGAAGTGTCATTTGAGTGCCAGGTTCACCAATAGATTGTGCAGTGACAATACCAACAGCTTGTCCAGGCTCAACTCTTGATTTGTCATATAGTTCAAGCCCCTTTTTACAAACAGTTTCTACTCCTTCTTTGCTTAACTGAGAGGCATGTAATGCATCGTTAACAGCCGAAATTAGCCTTGGATTAAATGTCTTAGTATATTTTTTAGCTAATTTTTCTATTTCTTCTTTTGTTGCTTTTTTATCAGAATCAATAATTGATTGGGATTCAACCAACCTGTTAACGTTAAATGCTTCCCCATGATCACTTTTTGCTACGTCGATACCATCCTCACCATACAAAAATTGCATAATATGTCCATGTGGGTCTCTTACAGTTCCATCATATTCTAATCTAATATGTTCAAGTGCATTAATTAGTCGTCGTTGCATGTACCCACTTTGTTGTGTCCTTACAGCAGTATCTACGAGTCCTTCTCTTCCGCCCATAGCATGGAAGAAAAATTCTAAGGTTGAAAGCCCATCACGAAAATTAGATTTCACAAATCCGTGAGAATCAGGGTTGTGATCATATTCTTTGAAATGAGAAAGAGTCCGATTAGAGAACCCTGTGTGTAATCTTTTTCCTCGTCTTGATTGTTGGCCCAAAGCACCCGCCATTTGACCTACATTCAAGGCAGACCCCCTTGCACCAGTAGTTGCCATAATTTTGCCTGCATTGTCATCAGAAAGGTTAGAATTTGCCGTAATGCCTGCCCTATCTCTTGCTTTGGCAAGTTCATAAGTAATTAAAGCTTCAGCAGTTTCCTCTCGGGTCATTCCCCTCATTGGTGAAAGTGTTTTTTTATTCAGCTGATCGGTGAGATCGTAAACCTTGTTATAAGTTTCATTTATGTCATTAAGAATTGCTTCTCTGTCTTTCTCGGAAAGTTCCAAGTCAGAGTAACCATAACTGAATCCATAATCTGTGATATATTGTTTTATAATTATAAGTATAGAGTTCAGAAATTTCTTTGCGTGCTCATTACCGTAATCCTTTGCAATTCTATGTAAAACACTTTCTGGTTCTTCTGCTCCGATGGATGCTTTGTCTATTACACCACTAACTAATTCACCATTTTTAATAACAATGTCTTTTTCTGCTTTTTTTGTTCCCTTGGACCATTTTGACGTCATTATAAAATTAAAATCAGATGGTAAAAATATAGAAAATAGTTGTTTGCCAGTAAAAAATGAGCCATCTTTATTTTTAATTTTTGGTTCTGGTAGTTCCCCTTGGTAGTCTCCAAGCATTGCATAATTATAAAATTCTTGTGTGCTTAGGATAGTGTCATCTTTGGTAAGAAGATAAGCTCCTGTAATAAAGTCACGTAGAGCACCAATTATTGGACCTCCAAATCTAGGTGAGATTAATTGTTCCTGCACTCGCATGAGTAACAGTGCCTCAGCTCTAGATTCCTCACTTTGTGGTACATGTAGATTCATTTCATCACCGTCAAAGTCAGCATTGTAAGGTGGGCATACAGATGGATGTAATCGAAAAGTTTTTCCAGGCAGGACACGAACATGGTGCCCCATTATGGACATTTGGTGTAGAGATGGTTGTCTGTTGAATAATACAATGTCACCATCTAAGAGATGTCTTTCGATCAAATATCCTGCCTCAAGCGAATCTGCAATAATAGAGCGGTCCTCAACAAAATCTAATCTGATTTTAACTCCATCAGGTCTTACAATATAATTAACTCCAGGCCACGTATCAGGTCCATTAATGACTAATTTTTTTAGTTTTTCAATGTTCCATTCAGTAACAATTTCAGGTATTGTAAGTTTTTTTGCAATAGATTCTGGCACTCCAACTTCTGCCAGGTCTAAGTTTGGATCTGGGGAGATTACAGTTCTGCTTGAAAAATCTACTCTTTTTCCAGAAAGTGACCCTCTAAAACGACCTTCTTTTCCTTTTAATCTTTGAGTTAATGTCTTCAGGGGTCTACCAGAACGATGATGAGCCTGCGGAATTCCTGAAACTTCATTATCAAAGTAAGTTGTAGTATGATACTGAAGTAGATCAACAAGATCTTGTACAATTAACGGTGGTGTTCCCGCTTCCTTACTTTCTTTTAGTCGCTGATTCACTCTGATGATATCAACCATTTTATGAGTAAGGTCGTCCTCAGACCTAATACCGGTTTCAAGTATGATTGATGGTCTTACAGTTACAGGGGGCACTGGCAATGCTTGTAAAATAAACCATTCTGATCTAGCAGTTGTATGGTCATAACCTAGTAAATCTAGATCAGCATCAGTAATTTGTGAAAATCGTTCTCTTATTGTAATAGGCAATAATCTACTTTCGCCAAGTTCAGTTTTTTCAATAAAGATTGTAGGTTTTGTAAAAATAAGGTCATATTGTATCTTACCACAGTGCGCACATTCTTTTGCTTTTTTTGCTTTATCTAATATTTCATCTGGAATACGCTTTTGGGATATAACGGTGTACGAAGCCTTGCGTGATTTAATTTTTAAAAATTTTGCTAAATCCTCATCAGAAATTCTTATTCTTGAACAAGATCTACATGTGGCTAATAACAGCTTGTGTATACTATCTATAAATGCAATGTGTAGGACAGGTTCTGCAAGTTCAATATGTCCAAAGTGCCCAGGACACCTAGCAGAAGTATTACCACAAGTTAGACATTTTTGTCCTGGCTCTAAGGTTCCAAGACGTCCATCCATTAATCCGCCCTGTACTGCCATTCCATCCTCATCATAAGTTTCAGGAGCAGTAATTTCAGCAACAGAATATTTTCGAATTTCATTTGGAGACCAAACAGAAAATTTAATCCCTTGAATTGATTTTACTGTTTCAATAGACATTATAGCGTCTCCTTTATCAGTAAGCGTGGCGCAATGTTTAGACTTTGCATCTCTTGTAATAGTAACTTGAATGCATATGCTAAAGATACAGAACTTACTTTTGACTTATCTCCACAAACTCTGCAATAATATTTTCTTTGTTTTACATCATGATATGCAATAAGTCCACATCGCTCACATATGAAAACGTCAGATTTATCAGACTCATCAAGCAGTCTATCTTTAAGAATCATAGAAGCACCATATGCAATAATACAATCTCTCTCCATTTCTCCAAATCTTAAACCGCCACCACGTGCTCTACCTTCAGTTGGTTGCTTAGTAAGCATTTGAACTTGCCCGCGTGCACGTGCATGTATCTTATCTGCAACCATATGATGTAATTTTTGATAATAAACAACCCCAATAAACACCTCCACAGGAAATGGTTTTCCAGTTCTTCCGTCATACATAATTTCCTTGCCAGAATATTTGAATCCTGTTCCTTCCATTATTTTCCTAACTTCATCCATTTTTTCACCCACAAAAGCAGAACCGTCAAATTGGTTTCCACGTAATGCTGCTGCTTTGCCAGTGATAGATTCCATCAGCATTCCAACTGTCATTCTTGATGGGAATGCATGAGGGTTAATGAGAACATCAGGAGAGATACCCTCAGCAGTGTAAGGCAGATCTTCACATTTTGCCAATATACCCAATACACCTTTTTGACCATGCCGCGAGGCAAATTTATCACCGATTTCGGGAATACGCATATCTCTTACTCTAATTTTGTACATTTTGCCGCCTTCAGTTGCTTGTGTCATGACAACAGTATCTACAACACCTGTTTCAGAAGGCCTAACTCCAATTGATGTATCTCGTCTATATGGTCCACTTTGTTCAAATTCACGATATTCTTCCATAAACCTAGGTGGACTAGTTTTACCTATGAGTATGTCTCCTCCGGTAACAGATGATTCTGCGGAAACAATTCCATCCTCTTCCAACAAACGATATGATTTTTCACCTTTGTATCCACGAATGTTATCCTCAGAATTTGGGATTACAAAGTTATCACGCATTCCTCCAGGATATTGTTTTGCCTCAGATTCATATATTCTATAAAAGAATGTACGTCCTAGTCCTCTATCTACTGAAGCTTGACTCAAAACAATAGCATCTTCAATATTATAGCCATCAAATGGTAACACGGCAACTATACAGTTCTGTCCAGCTGGTCTTTTCTCCAGACCTAGAAGATTCATTGCTTTTGTAGCTACAATAGGTGTTTGCGGGTATAACATCAAGTGTTGTCTAACATAAGTACTGGTATTCATCATTGGTGTTGAAAAACCAAGACTTTGTTTTGCCATTGCAGATTCATATGTATTTCTTGGCGATTGGTTGTGTTCAGGATACGGAATTATAGAGGCACCGGCACCCAGTATTGCTGAAGGAAAAATTTCAAGGTGAGTACTCTTTTTTATATTTTTTTCATCAATTGCAATAAAGCAATTTTCTTCCTCATTTGCATCTACAAGTTCAATTACCCCATTACGAATTAGTTCTTCCCAGGAAGTGAGATGATTTGATATTTTATCAAGAAGATCTTTTGTGAGTAGTGATTTATTGTCTTTTATTATAATTAATGGGCGCAAAACACGTCCAGCATTGCAGTTAATGTAAATTCTTTTTGTGGATCCTTCCTGGTCTGTTGCATGATAGGAAATTCCAACGTGTGGATGGATCCCTGAATTTGTTCTACGTAATTGACGTAAAGATTCAGACAATTTCTTACCATCTTTGTAGTAACCAAGTAATTTTCCATCTACGAAAACCCTAGTTCCATCTCTTTTAACATCATCAGTTACATCTGTGAAATGTTGTGTTCCATATTCATACAATTTTTCAACAATTGCCTGAGAAGGCACACTAACAGAGATTATGGCAGATAGAGCCAAATTCTTCACTAGACCACAATTAGAGCCTTCAGGTGTTTCGCTAGGACAAATTCTTCCAAAATGAGTAGAGTGAAGATCTCTAGCCTCAAAGTTTGGTTGTGTTCGACTCAAAGGTGACTGCACTCGTCGTAAATGACTTAAAGTAGACAAATAATTTGTTCTGTCAAGCAGTTGTGTAACCCCTACTCTACCACGCCCCCAATTTCCAGTAGCAATTGCATTGTTTAGTTTGTCAGTTATTATTCCAGGACGAATAGCAGCAGCAACAGCGTTTATCCCTCTTTTTTGACCAGAGCGTTCTAGCTGATACTTCATATCTCGAACTAAATTTCTAAACGCAGTTCTAAATAAATCAGCTAACATCTGTCCTGCAAATTTGACTACTTTATTACCGTAATGATCTTTATCATCAGGTTTAATCCAACCAAGTTTTAATTCTAATAATTTACAAGCAGCTTCACCCAGAAACTGTGCTTTTTCTTTTCTATTTTCAGGATGTTTACCCAAGTGTGGAAGTAAACCCCAATCCAATAACGTCTCTGCACGTTTAATTTGAAATTCTTCTAACATTCCAGGTGCTATTCTTTTACTGATGTATACAATAGCATCTTTTGATGTTGAAACATCTGCCTTATCAAAAGAACCTGCAAGTGCATTTTGTATCTCATCTACATGAGATACTGCATCAGCAATTTCTTTATCAGATTCGTATCCAAGAGCACGTATCAAAGTAACTATTGGTATATCTACAGGTGAACCCGGTATCTTTGCAACAATAAGACCATCTTCTTTTAAGACTAATTCCAATTTTGCGCGATAACCAACAATGGAAGAGTAAACTTTAGCTTTTAGTACTATTTTACCACCAACTTTGTCGGCATCAACAATAATTTTGTTGTATGACAAATCTTCCAGTCCAACTATAACTCGTTCAGAACCATTAATTATGAAATATCCTCCTGGGTCACTTGGATCCTCACCATGGTCAATTAGTTTTTGTTCTGGCATTCTAGCTAAAATACAAGCCGTTGACTTTACCATAACTGGGATATCACCTATATGGATAAATTTAGTTTCTAGAGTCTTTCCATCTTCAACAACACTAGCCTCCAACATGAAAGGTGCAACATATGAAACGTTACGTAGACGTGCTTCTGCGGGAGTAATATTTGTGATAGAACCATCAAGTTCCGTCATTCTTGGTCGTTGAAGTCTTATTTTGCCGAGTTGAATTTTATATGGATACTCTGCATTTTCTATTTCTATTTTATCGACTTCGTTAATAATTTCCTGTAGACCATTTTCTCTAAATTCATCAAAGGAATTAAGATGTTGTTTCGAAATACCCTCCCTAGTGAGCATATCCTGAATTACAGTCCAATACTTACTTGATGAAATAATCATGTTTCAACCACATATCTATAATAAAGACTCTCTCCCGCAGTTGCACTTTTTCTGGTGATTTTTATCATGTCACCAGGTTTTACTCCAAGTCCAATAATAGCAGGATCAGTTACAAAAATTAATGGTAATTCAGTTGGTTTACAATGAAATTTTTCCAGCACTTTTTTAGATTCTGCTATTGCTAGTATCTCATGTTTAGGAACGTAAATATGATCTGGTGCTACTATAGGTTTCTTTTTAATTGCCACAAGAAACACCTCCGAACATAATACTAATTGAGGGTAAAAAGATGCAACACAAACAGAAAAAACCGGCTAAAGGTTAATATATATTTACTCTGATTTTTTTTGAAAAATTTCAATTTTCTGAATTCATCTATAAGCTTTTTCATCGGAAAAAGATATTTTTTAATAGATATTTGAAATTGAAATTAAATGAGATCAGGTTAATTGGGATCTACATTCCTGTTATTTTGTGCCTTGGAATAATGAAAAACCAAAAATAAAGAAACATAAATAGGACTCAATCTAAGCCTAGAATAATGAATTCTCGTGGACGTACGATGACATCGATTTCGATGGTATTTCTCGCAGTCACAATTCTGTCAGTTTCTGCTTTGGGTCAAAATGCCTATGCAGCATCAGGCATATCACTAAATGTGGATGCCGATTTTGACAGTGGCAGTATTAGTATAAGCGGTGATACCGATCGTAGTGATGCTGTAAGTATCAAAATCAATTCAGAAAATGGAAACTTAGTCGCAATTGCTCAAGCAACACCTTCTGGTGGTAGTTACTCTACAACAGTTGGTTTGCAAAGTATGGACGGTACCTATACAGTTTCAGCAAGTCAAACAAGTGCTTCAAAATATTCAGTAACAGTACAAGTTAGTTCTTCAGATGCTTCTGCATCTGTATCTACTATAGCTGCTAGTTCCGTAAGTAGCACAACAACATCAACTATTGTAGCTGCAGCTTCTAGTAGTGGATTATCACTAACTGCTGGTGGCGTAGAAGGTTCTACTACAATTGATGTAAGTGGCACAACTGACCGTGGTGATGATATTACTCTTAAAGTAATAGCACCAAATGGTAATGTAATTGCAACAGCTCAGATAACACCTTCAGGTGGTAGCTTTATGACTACAATCACAACTGGTGGTGCATTATGGAACCAAGATGGAATGTATACTATTTCAGCATACCAAGCAACACCTTCCATGTATCAAGCATCTGCTGAAGTTGAAGTGGTTAATGGACATGTAATTCCAGAATTTGGCACAATAGCTGTGATGATACTTGTAGTTGCAATTGTATCAATAATCATTGTATCTGCAAAGACAAAACTAAGTCTAGTACCAAA
>Ga0207966_1001148_pt1 | contig 14607 bp, 16 predicted proteins | sample Knorr_S23_td_NAD_FD_185611 | JGI IMG/M metagenome (GOLD analysis project Ga0207966, IMG submission 185611) | Marine microbial communities from Southern Atlantic Ocean transect - Knorr_S23_td_NADW_ad_2500m_LV_B (SPAdes) (version 2) | ecosystem: Environmental > Aquatic > Marine > Oceanic | place... | reverse complement strand
TACATAAAGGCCTTGCCCTGGGTGATGACGCTCTGTGGGACCAGCTCGAGGTTGCCCGCTTCGCCCGCGTTGGCCGCCAGTTCCAAAGTGATGTCCTCGACAAGCACGGAGAAAGGCTGGCCGTTGACGTTGGCGAATACCGTCGCGATCTTGGCCCGGTCTCCGGGAATCAGCAGTTCCGTTCGCTCCAGAGTGACAGAGAGGGCAGGGAACGTCTGAGCCTGGAAGGAGCCGCGGGAGTTTATCGTGTGTTCAAAACCGGGCCACGAAAGCTCCAGGTCCACACGATATTCGCCCTCAGCGGTCAGCGGTGGAATCGTCACCGCATAGTGACTGTCCTGGGCGACGGCGTCTCCATCGACACCGTCGTCATTGAGCTCATGGATAATCGACAACCCGTCCGGCGCGGTCACCTTCACCGACAGCCTGGCGCTTTCAACCGTAGTTCTTGTTCCGTCTTCAGTGATAAACGCGGTGATGGTCGTCGGCTCCCCGACTGGGACGGCTCCGAAATCCTGAAGGCCCAGCGTGTACTTGTTAGTGGAGATAACCCAGACTGAAATCTGACCCTGGTTGCCCCGGACCTCGATCTGCCACTTCCCTGCCATGGGGCCGACAAGCTCCCACATCACAAGATGGGGAAGCTCGACAAAGGATGAAGACGTTCGATCGCCGGTCGACGCCTCGAAGCCGTAGGGGTTCTTCAACCGAAAGTCTGTGACTTCGTTATCTTTGAAGAACATTAGCGTGGTCTTATCGGTGCCGGGGGCGATGTTCAGGCTAATCTCGATTACCGTGTCCGGGTCTAACACGGCGCTGTCCACCTCGGTCAATGATCCCTTGCTTTCCAAGCGAAGAGTCCTATCTGTAAAATCTCTGAAACCGTCTGGGGTGTCAAGAAAATATGACTCGCCGCCTGTTTTGTCCGAAACATCCTGCAGGACTCTCCCGAACCCAGGGTTCGTTCCTGGAAGCACGACGGTGAAAACGGGCCATCCAGCCTCAATATGAAGATTCAAAATAGGCTCAAGCCTGTCGAATCTAGCGTCTGGATTTGTGCCTGAATCTGACGCGGTGACGAAATATATGACGGATTCGGCGCCGGCGCTGAGACCGTTGAGCAGGTTGTACACTTCCGCAAGCGTGCCGGCCAGCCCGACGCTCGGCGTGCTGGTCGCCAACAGCGCCTCGTCAAGTTGAGCGCGGACGCCGCTGAAGTCTTCGCGGTCAGTCTCTACCGGACCGAGGGGAATAGTCGGATCATCCAACTGGATGAACACAAAGGGCTGTCCCTCTTTCAGTTTGAAAAATAGGCCCAGAAATGAGTTAATTAGGTCGATGTTTTCCTGGCTGCCCTGAATCGACGCTCTGTCGATTATCAGCACAGTGAGCCGATCCGAAGGCGTTTGGGCCTGGACGGCAGGAACCGCGGAGGTGACGCCCCAGAGGGCGAATCCAACCATGAACAAAACTGATAAAAGTATAAAACGCATAGCAAAAATATCCTCGACACAACACTACGAAAATCCTCTCTGGACAGTCAATTTGTTTTATGTCCAGGTTTCTTCGGATAACCGATGATGGGCAAATTGGCGATGCTGATTTTGATGGTCATGATCGCGTTGTCGCTAGGCTGTGGTGGAGGGGGCACGGAGTCACCGTCGGCTGACGAACGCACCGTGCGTGGACGTTTGACTGACGTGAAGGCGGCCTCACTGTTGGAGGTCGAGTCCATCACAGTGGAGACCGAAACGGGAGAGTCCTTCCTTCTGGAAGCGGACAACCGGATTTTCTCAGGATTTACGCCCAGCCATCTGCGCGAGCATATGCTCCAGGGAAATCTTGTGACAGTGACGTTCCATCAAGAGGGCGAACGATTGGTGTTGAACGACGTTCTGGACTAGGCTATCGTCGCTCGTCGCCGCTGTGCCTTCTTGGCGCTGAATCCAACGTATACTGTGCCGCCTATGATCGCCACAGTCACCAACAAGAAAATCCATGTCCCCAACGGATTTTCTATGGGCGTGCCAGACCTCACGGTGAAAGGCGCCCTGAAGCTTGTCGATCCGAGGGTTGGGCTATCCAGGTCAACTCTCAGCGTATAGCGAGCCGGAAGCTCGAAGGTGAGGTTGCCCTCGTAGAAGTCCGGCGTAAGGGGAGTGTTCAACACTAGCGTTTGAATCGTGGGCGCGTCCTCTTCGTCGAAAACAACGATCAGAATACGGGCGTCGGTTACGATATTCGCCGTTGCCGCGTCCGACACCTTTACCGTGAAGTGGATCGGCCCGACGACAGGCGTTCTAGGGGAAACGTCAATCGTTACCTCGAAGGCATCAGATTGGCCCCGGAATATCTCGAAGCTGTCTCCGCCAACATGGGCCGAGACAGCCGACGCTCGAAATCCGCCGCCGAATCCCAGGAATACCAAAGCAAGTAGCGTGGACACCGCTATTTTTGCGATCGTCATTTTTCCCGTCATCCACCTACGTTCGTTTCTTGTTTCAAATTATGGGGCCAATGGACTGTATCAATTCTTGCTGTTGGAGGCGTCTGGCGTCAACGTCATTTTTCGGATGGCCTGTGATATCGACAGACAAAAGCGAACATCTGGTCGCGCGCATAAACAGATTTGGACTACTGGCAAACAAGCCGTCCGTCTACGGGCTCAAGTTGGCTTGAATGGTTTCCAGGAAGCAGGCGACGCGCGGTGATCGCAAGCAGAAGTGAACAAGCCAAGGAGTGGGCCCGACAGGGTTCGAACCTGTGACCAATCGGTTATGAGCCGACCGCTCTACCACTGAGCTACAGGCCCACTTGGGGTGGCTGTTTAAGCGTAGCTAAAGCCTTTTGAGGTGTCAAGGCAGTGTTGACAGCCGTGAAGCCACGGGTTACATTCGCGGAGCCTCGCGCCGCGAGCGCGGGAGAGAAAAACCATCCGAGAGGGCGTCATGGCAGTATCCAACAAGGTCAAAGGCTCCATGGAGCAGGGGTCGTGGATTCGCAAGATGTTTGAGGAAGGGATATCCCTCAAACACCAGTTCGGCGAGGAGAACGTGTTCGATCTCTCGCTGGGAAACCCGATCATGGAGCCTCCGCAGGAGTTCTTTGACGAGCTTCGGCGGGTTGCCGAGAATCCAATTGCAGGGCTTCATCGCTACATGCCCAACGCCGGATTCGTCGAGACTCGGGATGCGGTGGCGGCCCAGCTTAGAGAGGAAACCGGCCAGGATTTCACGGCTAACGAGATCATCATGTGCTGTGGAGCCGGCGGGGCGCTGAACGTTATCCTCAAAACCCTTCTTGATCCCGGAGACGAGGTGGTGATCTTCGCTCCATACTTCGTAGAATACTTTTTCTATGCGGACAACCACGGCGGGGCCTGCAAGGTCGTGCCGCCGAACGATGATTTCCTGCCAGACCTGGACGCTTTTGAGAACGCCATCGTGGAGAACACGAAAATTGTCCTGTTGAACTCGCCGAACAACCCCTCCGGCGTTCTGTACAGAGCGGAGCTTCTCGCTCAGTTGGGCGAGATCATACAGCGTAAAGAGAAGGAGTTCGGCAGCGAAATATTCCTGGTCAGCGACGAGCCGTACCGCAAGATTCTGTTCGACGGCCTGGAGTATCCTCATATCTTCGATCATCATGTGCGGAGCATCGTCGCGACTTCGCACTCGAAGGACCTGGCTCTGCCGGGGGAGCGCATAGGATTCGTCGCGGTTCACCCTGATTACGATGACAAGACGGAGTTGATGGACGGACTGGTCTTCTGCAACCGCACGCTGGGATTCGTGAACGCTCCGGCGCTGATCCAGCACATCGTCAAGAACCTGCAATCCGTGACCATTGACGTACAGCAGTACCAGGACAAGCGGGATTTCATGTACCAGAATCTGACGGAGATTGGCTACGAGATGCCGATGCCTCAGGGCGCGTTTTACATGTTCCCTAAATCGCCCATTGAAGACGACGTGGAGTTCACCGCCGAACTTCAAAAGAGCAACGTGCTGGTCGTGCCAGGCAGGGGATTTGGCTCGCCGGGCCACTTCCGACTGTCTTACTGCGTGACTGACGAAACGCTAGCAGGTTCGTTGGAAGGATTCCGCATAGCATTTGAAGCCGTCGGCTAGTTCATAACGGAGAAACTGAAAAATGGAAATATCGCAGGACGACTTCATGCTGTTTGTTGACCGAGCCCTCGACGGGATGCTGGGCATTGTTGAGGGGCTTGGAGATGATCTGGCAAACCGAAACCCCGGTCTTTCCGGCGCCAACTCGCCCTTTGCGATTCTCTATCACAGTGTAGCCGTCTGCCACTACTGGATCGGCGTTCACCTGGCAGATCGCGATTTCAAGCGGGACCGGCCCTCCGAGTTTATGGCTACGGGCAAAGTGGCCGATCTTCGAGAGTCAGTGCTTGATTTGAAACGTCAGCTTCGTGAAGACATTAAGCATGTGCAAGGCGATCAGCCGCCTGTGACGGGCCCGAATCAGCAATACTTTCCACTAGGCTCCGAATACGAGGGCTGGACGCAGGGGGCAGCATTGATTCACACTCTTGAGGAACTGGCGCAGCACCATGGGCAGATGGAGCTTACGCGCGACATTTTGTTGAAAGGGTGATCCGACGTTCGGTTGAGCATCCAGGTTCCATTCCGTCAACTGTGAAGGAACAGGCAGAATGGATGACCAGCCGGGTCAAGATAGGTTCACACATCGTCCTGGGGTTGAAAATCTGCCAGCACTGCGCCCGAAGCTACTACGTGTGCTTCAGCAGCATCGAGATCGTCGGTCTCGATGTCCAAGTGGAGCATCATCTGTTGATCGTCGGGGCCAGCGGGCCAGTTTGGTCGAATGTATGCCGCATCGGTCTGAAACGACAGGCCCGTCCCTCCGTCTGGAGGACTGAGTTTCACCCAGTCAGGGTAGTCCTGCTCAGTGGCCCACCCAAGTAGTTGACGATAGAATGCCGCTAGCTCTCGGGCGTCGGGCGAGTTGAGCACAATGCCCCACAGTGTCATTTTCGGCGCCTGGTTTATGTTGTTTCCTCGTTCAATATTATGCAGGCGGGGCGTCTTTCAAGCCAAAACCGGTCACGGCCACTAACGCTCGATCTTCACGCGAGATGTGACCATGTTCAGCCAGTATTTGAAGCCCAGCGAACGCCGCCGCTGAAGTCGGTTCGCAGTAGATGCCTTCTTTGGATGCCATCGCCTTTTGCCACCATACGATAGAAGTGTCATCGACGGCGATGGATTGCCCTCTGCTGGCAGACAGGATATCCAGTACCTGTTGTTTCCGAGGGGGCGTCGCCACCGAGATGCCCCCAGCGATGGTCGGCCTGCTGTCTTCCAGAGTCCAGGGCTTACCGGCGAAAGCCGCCGCGACCGGCATGACTCCGTCAGCCTGAATGGCGTGCATCTTGGGGGTTTTGTCGATTCGTCCTGCAGCCAGCAATTCTTGAAACCCTTTCCATGCTCCGATGAACAACGCTCCGTTGCCCACAGGAATTATCACGTGATCGGGAACGCCGGCCGGACTTGCCGCCAGTTCGTAGGCGAACGTCTTGGTGCCTTCCAGAAAATACGGGCTGAGGTTATGGGATGCGTAAACTAGGCCGCGCTGTTGATAGTAGTCGATTGCCGCCTGGGTCGTGGCCTCTCGTGGGCCTTCGATGGAGTGGGTTTGAGCGCCGTAAACCTTGATCTGCTGGAGTTTCGCTTCTGGCGCGTTGGCAGGCGCGAATACATGGGCTATTATTCCTGCCCTTCCGGCATAGGCGGACACCGAAGCTCCGGCGTTGCCGGACGAGTCCTCGACCACCTCAGTGACGCCGAGTTCCTTTGCCACCGACATCATGACCGCAGTTCCACGGTCTTTGAACGAACCGGTGGGGTTCATGTACTCTAGCTTGGCATCGACGTTCTGGATTCCGACCTCCCCAGCGACCCAGTTCACAGCCACTACCGGAGTGTTGCCTTCCCCTAATGTCACAGATTGGCCTGTCTGATGATATGGCATTGGGATCGGGACGCCCGCCCACGTGTGGTCTCCGGTCTGGCGATTAGGGCCGTAGCGGACGTCCACCGGCTCGCCGCAGTCGGGGCATTGGATCGTGTCCATGCTGGAATCGTGTAGATTGCCGCAGGCCGTGCACTTCAAACTGACGTGGGACATCGGAGGCTCCTGGGTCAAGGTAGAGGTTCGGTCACCGATATTACGTCGAGCGTGTTGGACTGTCAATGGCGGTGGTCGGGCGCGTTGACACTGGACGAATGCATCCATATCATCGGAGACAAACCTGAATCAGTGACCATGATCCAAAAAGAGAGGGATGGAATGAACGCGCCGGACACCCAGATACAAGAGGTCGAATCTTCCACGGCTAGCCAACGACAGCCAACTGATTCTGCAACTTCGGTTGTGTTCTCAGGCGACGGAGAACCGAAAACTCCAGACTCCATGCTCTCGCAACTCGTGGCAATTCAACAAAATGGCGGGATCGCCGCTGACACTTACACCCTCGGGGGCGTTGTGGAAGCCCTTGAGCAGCGAATGGCTCAGGAATTGGGCAAGGAAGCAGCGGTGTTCATGCCCACAGGTACCCTCGGCAATCACCTGGCGATACGTCGACTCTGCGGCCTGAAACCCAGAGCAATTGTGCAGGAACAGAGTCACTTGTACAACGACACGGGCGACTGCGTTCAGCAACTCAGCGGCATACACATGGTCCCGCTGGGACAGGGCGAGGCTTTCTTCACGATGTCTGAACTTGAGGCGGCGGTCACGCGCGCCGACACCGGAAGAGTTTCAAATTCTGTGGGCGCGATGATGATAGAGTCGCCGGTCCGAAGGCAGGGCGGGCAAGTTATGCCCCTCGCTGACATGAAAGTGATGACCGATTACTGCCGTGAGCATGACATCGGCACCCATCTGGATGGCGCAAGGCTGTACATGATGTGCGCGGCCCGCGGAGACAGCCAGAAGGAGTATTCTGAGCTGTTCGACACAGTGTACGTCTCGATGTACAAATACTTCGGCGCTCCCTTTGGCGCCATACTGGCTGGGACAGAGCAGTTTTGTGAAGGCCTTTATCACGACCGTCGAATGTTCGGCTCCGGGTTGTCGTCTTCAGCATTCGCGGCGGCTTTGGCTCTGGATGGAATCGACGGGTTCGAGGACCGGTTTGCGAAGGCAATGGCCCAGGGACAAGTCTTGTTAGACGAATTGAACCGCATCGATGGAATCCACCTTGGACAATACGAACACGGCTCCAATATCTTCCCACTTACCCTTGACGGTTCCATTGACATCGACGCTCTGGCAGACAGACTCAAAGAGAGTTGGATATTCGTGCCTACAACGCCGGATGACTACGGACGGCATCACCTCACGGTGAACACAACCCTGCTGAGGCAGAGCAACGATGAAATTGCGACCGCGTTTCGACAGGCGTTGTCCTAGCCATTTGCCTGAACCTCTGTGGGCGGGCCTGTGCTAATCTCAATAAGTAGCAGCTTGCGAAGCCTGAGCGCATAATTCGCCCGCAGAAGTTCAAATATGATTTCAAACCGTTTCATAACCTCCACTTTCCAACGAATCTCAAACGCCGCCGACCGACAATTCGGCGGGATCGTTCGACGCATCGGCGAAATATTCGTTATCCGGCTGGCAATTCGCACCGCCAAAGAAATCTCCGACGACGACGTCTCCCATATGGCGGCGGGCGTGGCCTACTACGCTCTTTTTTCGCTGTTTCCCTTGCTGTTGGGGTTGATCGCCATCCTGAGCTTCTTCTTGGAATCTGAGCAGATTCAGTCACAAGTGATAGAGCTGACTGGCGGATTCCTCCCAGGTTCCGAACTTCTGGTGCAGGACAACATCGACGCGGCAGTAGGGGTGCGGGGCGCCTTGGGGCTATTCTCGGTAATCGGGATGTTATGGGCAGGGAGCGCAGTGTTCGGCGCGTTGAATCGCTCTATCAACCGAGCTTGGGATATCCAAACCGACAGGCCGCTGTACAAAGGCAAACCTCGACAGCTACTGATGGCCCTAACGGTCGGCATTCTGTTCGCTTTGTCGTTCAGCAGCGCGACGGTGGTCCGCACAGCCGAAACCCTGTCGAGGTATGATGTGCCGGTCCTAGGTTTACTGGTCCAACAAGTTGGGCAGATTCTTCTCCAGGGGTTCTCATTCATTCTGGTACTGGCGATCTTCCTGTTGATCTACAAGTTCATGCCGAATACAAAGACATACTGGAAGTACATCTGGCCCGGCGCCGTGTTGGGGGCGGTGCTGTTTGAGGTGGCGAAAAACCTGTTCATTTTCTATCTGGAACGCTCAACTTACCAGAGCATATACGGATCTGTGACTCCGGTGATAGTGTTGCTGCTGTGGGCCTACGTGAGCAGCCTCATTCTGCTGGCCGGAGCGGAGTTAAGCTCGGAGTACGGAAGAATGAGGAACAATATCGGGCGCGGGGTGCTGCTCACCTTTGACGAAGGGGCCGTGGAGCCAGTCGTGGCCGTCGATTAAATTCGCCTGCGCTACGATTTCTCACTTCGTCATATCGAGTCCGAGACGGCGCAATGTGATTTTGCTCAACACCGGTGGGATCGCGGGACCAGAAACTTCGATTCGCCCATCATAACCTCTGAGGCGAAGGCGGAGAGCTTGAACTGACTTTCAGGAGATATGGATGAGTTATACGTCGTGGGCCATACTTGCAATGGTTGTCTACGGAGTCAACGCGGTGCTGTTGAAGCTTGCCTTGAGGCAGGTTCCTGCAGAGGTTGCCCTTGCAGTAACGAACACGGTGTTGGTCATGGCAGGCTTCGCGTTGGTTGTGTTTCGCGGTCAAAGTATCATCGCTCACCTGAACGGCAGCTTGTCGACGGTTTACCTCGGACTGGCGTGCGTGACGCTGACGGTGGGTGTCGTCGCTTTTTACACCGCACTCAGCCGTGGCCCTGCTTCTGTTGTGGTTCCAATCTTCGCAATGAATTTCGCTGTGGCCAGTCTTTTGGGTATCGTGTTCCTTGGCGAAGGCATGACGGTCTCCCGAGTAGTCGGTCTTCTGCTTGCCATAGGTTCGATCATACTGCTGACCAGATGACGGCAAGAGGGTGCTGAGATTTGGCGTTGGAAAAGTAGGGTGTCGGCGAGAAATAGAAAAAGGGCGGGACTCAATGCCCGCCCTTTTCGATTGCATTCAACAGACCGGTCATGCCGATCTAAAAAAGGTCTTCCTGTGGTTCGCGGGAGGAAGAAAACTTCCTGCACAGGCTTCGCACCAGTGGTTCGTAATTGGATACCAATGTCGCTCTAATCGTCTGGTCGTTAGTCTCGCGGTAAACGCCCAGCAGTCTGAGTGTTTCTGAAGGAGTTGACATTGCCATGTTGACGCTCCTGCCCCTGGCCCCGTGGCTGCGTTTTTGAATCTGGATTCTTGGGTTGCCCCTCGCCTTGATCGGTACTTTAGGCCTTTATGCCTGAGAAAATCCGTTAACGGTTGCTTTGCTCGAAACTAAGTTATTACAGCCCACAGTGTATGAAACCCGCGTAACCACCCTATTGATATGGTAGCCTGCACCAATGTAAAACATGGAGTTTTGGACAGTGGCAAGAATTCTTATACGCAGGACCGATTTGGCAGCTGACACTAAAGCGGCCTGATTCCAGGCGTGAGCGCTAAGCACGATTGGCGGGAAACTGTCGGTTGTGTGACATAATTCTTATCAGCGATGTCCAAAATGGATCGGCACTAGCACCCATTTCGGGATCCGTGATTAAAATAGGTTTAGGAGAATCCGCCATGGGAAAACTGACCGGCGTGATAGTAGATAGCGGTTCGGGCGAGCAAATCGAGGCTCGTGTGAAAGTGCTGGCATCGAGCGGTGTTTTTGCTCATCCAGCGAACGCGATTCTCAAGGTTGGACCGGGAGAACCCTTCTTTTACTCGGATGGCTCTTTCGAGGTTGAAGTGGGTAGGGGCGCGGCCCAGGTAGTTGTGGAGCGAGGGACCGAGTACGCGCCAGCGAAAGTCAATGTGGACATGCCCTCCAATGGCACGGAGACGGTCGAAATTCAACTTGAGCGATGGACAACGCTTCAGGATTCGGGCTGGCACCCCGGCAACACACACATTCACTATGACGAGAAGGAGACCCGACCCGACGAACGACTGAGTCTCGACTCTCGCGTCGAAGACCTGCGGATGACTGCGGTCAGCGTCCTGAAACGCTGGGACCTGGAGTACGCCACCAACAAGTACCCCCCCGGAATGTTGACCGAATTTTCGACCGCCCATCACTACGTCCAGTCGGGAGAGGAGTCCAGGCACAACTCGGAGCCGTGGACGCCCGGTTACGGCCATATCATGCTGTTGAACCTGAGAAATATCGTTGACCCTTTAAGCAGAGGGGTGTTGGTGGACGCCTTCGACCCCGATTATCCCCCGTTGTCCTACGCTTGTGACGACGCCCACAGGCAGGGCGGCATCGTCATTTGGTGCCACAACGGTCAGGGGATGGAGGCCCCGGTGGCCGCGGTTTTGGGAAAGCTGGACGCCTTCAACCTGTTCGACCCCAACTGGAACGAGGCCGAATACGACATCTACTATCGTATGTTGAACGCCGGATTGCGGCTGCCGGCTTCCACCGGCTCGGACTGGTACATATCCTCAGCCAACCGAGTCTATGCGGACACGGGCGCAGGCTTCGAGTACGAGAGCTGGCTGGCCGCGCTTCGCAATGGCAAAACCTTCATCACCAACGGGCCTGTGGTATATCTGTCGGTAAACGGGCAGGGGCCGGGGAGCGAGATTTCGGCGAATCCAGGAGATCATGTTTTCGTCGAGATCAATTGGGAGTCCCACTATCCAGTACGGAAGGCTGAAATCTTGGTCAACGGCAGAAGCGCGGCGACTCAAACCTTCCAGGAAGTCTCAACATCCGGGAGCCTGAAAACTGACGTGATTGCAGACTCTGATAGCTGGATCGCGGCTCGTTTGTTCAGCGCGGACAGGGACAGCTTCGCGCAGCCGATGTTCGCCCACACAAGCCCTGTCTATGTCACCGTTGGACGGGACGGTCTTCATAAATCCGAAGCCGCCTCCAGCTTCGTCGACGCCATAGAAACCTCTATGGAATGGGTGAGGAAGAAAGGGAAATTCTACACCGACACCCAGCGCAACGAGGTCATCGACCTGTTCAGAGAGGGTCAAGACGGGTATAGAGAGATGATTGGTGGGTAGATACCCGTCAGCGTTCAGCCGAAAAGTGTCGTCATTATGAGGTCGCTTCCGAAGAATCTCGTCGTTGACTGTGACTGTTGTCGCTCACGCGACCAGATGCTTCGCCGCCGCTCAGCACGACAGTGTTCCATGCGCGGTCCGCACATTGGCATGGATGTTCGACTTGTCAGGCACGCGCCTCTTGCATTCCGATAGATAGCATCATAATGTATTGGCACACGATATATGCCAACGCAGACCATCGCCGATATGACCGAGCCTCAGTACTGGGAAATGCTGGTAAAGAAAAGCGTCTCGCGGTACCTGCTACTCGACATGCTGGCGAGACGACCTATGTACGGGTACGAGGTAGCCAAGGAGATCGAGACTTGCTGTGAGGGGTGGTGCAAGCCGACCCCCGGCATGATATACCCCACCATCGAGAACATGGTGGCGGATGGTTACATCGAATGCACCGAGGACACCATTGGCGGAAGGGTTCGCAAGATATGCCATCTGACCGACAGAGGCAGAGAGGCACTGTTCGCCGCTGCCGAGGTGTGGGGCAGTGTTCTGCCGTATCTCACCGAGTCAGTTCGCGACGTGACTGGTGGGACGATATCGGAATCGTCTGATTGATCTCCTGGCGAATGCTGTTAAAGAGCCGAAACACAAATCTAATTCTAAGGAGAATTCCAGAATGACACAGTTGAACGAGACGGAGATCAAAGAGGTCGTGAAGGAGCGTTACGGGAACCTGGCCCGAGAAGCCAGCGCCGGGGAAGCCACCTCCTGTTGCGATGACGGCTGTTGCGGGGCAGAGGCCGAACTCGATGTCATAATGCCGCTTTACACTGGCACCGACACGGAAGGTCTGCCCATTGAGGCGATTGCGGCTTCTGCCGGCTGCGGAAACCCGACGGCTCTGGCTTCACTCAGTCCCGGTGAGACAGTCGTCGACTTCGGAAGCGGAGGAGGAATCGACTGCTTCTTGGCTGCGCGTGAGGTCGGAGAGTCGGGCCGAGTCATCGGAATCGACATGACTCAGGACATGGTTAATCTCGCGAACTCCAATGCTCGGAAGCTTGGCCTTTCCAACGCGGAGTTCCGACTGGCTGAGATCGACAACACAACGCTGGATAACGACACGGCAGACATTATCATATCCAACTGCGTCATAAACCTGGCCCCTGACAAGGACTCGGTTTTCCAGGAGGCGTTCAGAATCCTGAAGCCCGGCGGACGCATGATGATCTCTGACATGGTCCTGGTGGATGACATCCCCAACGAGGAAGCAGAGGACACGGCCAACTGGGTCGCATGTCTGGCAGGCGCGGAGATGAAGGGCGTCTATCTGGGCAGGATGGAAACGGCAGGCTTTGTGGACGTCCAGGTGGCGTCGGAGACGGCTCTGGATAGCAATGAAGGCTGGCGCGCCGCCGTGCGAAGCATGAACATCCAGGCGTCGAAACCCGTCTAGGGCGTAGGACCGAAGCTGAATCAAAACGGCGGAGCGATGCAAAATCGCCCCGCCGTTTCTGTACAGGGCAGTTCAGGAAACGGGAATCTGGATGTCGGGAGACGGCGTATTCTCAGGCTGATCTCTGAGCGTGTCGATGCCCCTACGGATCTGACCCAGGATTTCCGAAAGCTGTTCTTCCATGCCGAACATCACTTCGCGGGCGTATTGGTCTGCGCCTTCGCGTCGGCTGGTAGCGGTTGATTCAGACTCGTTTTGCATGCGGATGGCGCGCCGCTGGGCATCCTGGACGATCTCCTGAGCCTCGACCATCGCTTCGTCACGAATCTCCTGCCCCTTAGCCTCGGCGGCCTTTACGATCTCGGACTCGCCCACTTTGGAGAGGTGTTCCTGCTTGGCGGCCTCGATCTGCTCGGTGACCTGCTCTTCCACAGTGGTTTTCACCCGTTGAGCTTCGAGGTACGCCTGGTTGAGAATGGAGTCCTTCTGCTTGAGGATCTCCTCCGCCTCTTGGACGTCGGCCGGCAGCGAGCCTTTGACCGCCGCTATCAACTCGGCGAAGCGGTCTCCGTCCACCATGACCTTTTTGCGGAAGCCCGGCACGCGATTGCTGGTGTTGTAAAGGGTCTGAAGTTCTTGAATTGCCTGTTCGAAATCCACCCTATGCCTCCTTAGGGATCAACTGCCCCTGCCAATTTTGTTCATTCATTAAAGATAAGCGTTTGTCGAGATATGGGAACTGTTGGGTTCACGGACCATACTTTTCGTGCAAGGCAGCAGCTACGTTGCTTGGAACCAAGTTGTCGATGTTGGCTCCAAGCTGGGCTACTTCTTTGATTCTACTAGAGTATACGAACTGGTGTTCTAAGGAGCTCATCATGCAAACCACGTCGATGTCCGGGGCGATATTTCGCCACATGAGCGCCATCTCGAACTCCAACTCGAAGTCGAACCCTGCTCTCAGACCCCGAAGTATGAACTCTGCGCCGTTCTCTCTGGCGAAAGTTGGCGCCAAGCCGGTGAACGGGACGACCCGGATGTTCGGCACATCCGTGACAGCTTCCGTGAAAAGCTCCAAGCGTTGCTCGGTCGTGAAAGTCAGGCTCTTCGTCGGCGGGGTCTGATATACCGCCACAATCAGTTCATCAAATACACCCGCAGCGCGGGTGGCGATGTCCACGTGCCCCTTGTGGACTGGATCAAATGTTCCTGGATAGACTGCTTTTGGCATCCGTGGCTCCGGCCTCCATTATCGTTATTAATGTGTCTCCGTATCTCCGGTCCGTGATGTGCGAGAACCTGCCAGTTGGTTCGATAGGCTCAGCCTTGGAGCGATACTCGAAAATGATAGTCGCTTCATCTGCGACCAAATTCAAAGACTCTAGATCATCCAGTAGGCCGATCAACTCTCCTGACTCATATGGGGGGTCAGCGAACACAAGATCGTACGGGCCCTCGAGACGATGCAGGACTTTTTTGACCTGTCCCGAGTGGACACGTGCGTTACCTTCCATCGCGAGTTGCGCCAGAATGCCTCTGATGGCCTTGCACCTCCGTCCGTCTCGTTCGACAAAATCCGCCCAAGCGGCTCCGCGACTTAAAGCGTCGATTCCCAGAGCGCCGGTTCCGGCGTACAGATCAAGGACTCGTTTGCCCTCCACCGCGTCTGGCCCGATGATCGAGAACACAGCCGCCCTAACCCGCTCCGATGTGGGCCGCAATCCGCCAAAGGTCGGAGTTTTTATCGAACGACCTCTATGCTGGCCGCCACTGATTCTGGTTGTCACAGGCCCTCGCCTCTGAAGGGGTCGGAGTCCGGTTCATCTAAAACGTCACTTCGCAGACACATGGACCAAATGACGGTCGATTGAACCCTGTGTAACGTGCTGCCCTT
>Ga0207966_1001146_pt1 | contig 14623 bp, 5 predicted proteins | sample Knorr_S23_td_NAD_FD_185611 | JGI IMG/M metagenome (GOLD analysis project Ga0207966, IMG submission 185611) | Marine microbial communities from Southern Atlantic Ocean transect - Knorr_S23_td_NADW_ad_2500m_LV_B (SPAdes) (version 2) | ecosystem: Environmental > Aquatic > Marine > Oceanic | place... | reverse complement strand
CGAGATGGACACGCGCACGGTGCGTTTCAAAGGGATCGAGAAATCCAACTGAATCGCTTGGCCAAGCGGAGGTCAGCCCTTGGGCACGAGGCGGATGGATTTCAGGTCGAACAGGAAACTGTCCAACTCACCGGCGGGCCGGATGACGGCGCGTTGCCGGCCTTTCTCAAGCCGGATTGTGCCAAGGTTCCTTTCGCGATAGTCGTCCCAAGTGCCGGTGCCGCTGACCGGCGCAAGCAACTCGGCGGAGCCAATCTGCAGCCGCAAATGGTTCGCCGTGCTGCCGCCGTCTCGTGCCCAGTCGAAATGCACCTCGTACTCACCGGCAGCTTTCGCGTTGAGCGTCCACGCCGCCTTGTCGTTGGCTGACCGCCAAAAACCGAGATTGCCGTATCGCTCCTCGAACAAAAGTGTATCGCCGTAAATCTCCGCGCTGGCTGCAGTCAGGAGCAGCGTCCCGTCGTTGCCGGTCTTGACGAGCGCGGGAGTGTTGCCGGGCTGGCGCTTCGGCGGTGTGCCGGTCGAGGTGATGTGAGCGACCAAGTCGGCCAAATCCTGATCACTTAAAACCAGTTCGAGTCCTTCCGGCATGAGTGAACGGCCAAGGCTCGAGAGGGTGGCGATGTTGGTGCGGAGCAGTTGCCGTTGTTGCCCGGTCAAGTCCATCAGCGTGATGCTGTTGGCGCTCTCGCCGGTGATCATGCCAGCGAGCCCCGCTCCCTCCCTCGTGGTGACGGCGTAAATCACGAACTGATCCTCGACAGCCTTGTTGGGGTTAAGAATCGCGGTGAGCAGCGCGCGAGGCGTCTTGTCGCCTAGCGAGGCGAGGTCGGGGCCGGCGGCGTTGCCGTTACCGCCCAGGTTGTGGCAGGCGGCGCAATGTGTGGCGAAAAGCGTCTCGCCGCTGGAGGCCAAGCCGGTGAGGGGGTTGACCTTGCTCAAGCGCTGAGCCACGAGCTCGTCTCGCCCGCTTGCTTGATGGCCAAGCAGTTCGAGCGCTTGGTTTTGGATTTTTGCATCCCGATGCGTGGTGAGAAATTGACGGAAAACAGGACCGATTTCGTTGGCGGATATTTGTTTGTTCTCGATGGCGGCGAGGAGGCTGTGGGCGGAGCGATTACTGCCGATCAACTGCTGGAGCACCCGGTTTTTACGGCTGGGCGAATAACTTTTCCAGTTGCCCAAAAGCACCGTTGCCGACGGGTCGCGCTTGGCCAGTTCCTCCATGCCGACCTCGAACAACTCTCTCGGCGCGTTGGCGGTGAGTTGCCTGGCGAGCAGCGAGTCGAGTTCCCTCCGCTCGCCCGGCAAACTGCAAAGCAGCTCGAGCGCAGCGGCCCGGTCTCTTGGTTTTGCCCTGGCATTTCCTACCATTGCCCGGACAGTTTTCTCAATGTTCGCGTTAGTCAGCAGTTCGTCCAGCGGCAACTGCCGCTTTCGGGCATGGGCCAGTAGCCCGGACAATCCCTCCATACGCCACGGCTCCATTTCTGTCGCATCCCGAGTCAAGCTGAGAAGCAGTTTTTTAACATCAACGAATTCAGCTTCGATTGCGGCCAAGCGCAGCATGGCGGTCATCAGCTTGGTGGTTCCGCCGGCTTGGGGCTTGGCCAGTAACGGATCGAGAATTTGGGTGGAATGCCCGACAGCGGATGAGGCGATGGCGGCCTGCAAGTTGGGTTGACCGGCGGAGGCCTTGGCCAAGTGTCCGAGCAACTCGCCGGCGGTGGGCGAGTCCCATTCACCAAGAGAGAAGGCGAGTTGGCGGCGGACGCGAATTTCGGTGTCGTCAACCAGGCGTCGCAGTGCTTGCTCAAGCGCATCGTCTGGGCCGGAGCGTAGCAGGGGCTCGCTGACGCGGATGGCGTGTTCGCGGACGCCGGGATGGTGGTCGCTCATGCCGGCAACGGCGTGTTCTGCCCGCAATTGGCCAAGACCCTCGAGTGTGCAGAGTGCGTGCAATCGTGCCTTCGGGTTGGCGCTGGATTGCAGTAGCTTGGTCAGGTGCTTGGTTGCGGATTTGTGGTTTTGCCGGACGAGCAACTGCTGAGCGGTGTCTCGTTGCCAACCGTTTGGGCTGTCGAGTGCGGCGACGAGTTGGCTGGTGGTTTTGCTGGCAAGATTGGGGGTCGGTTTTGGCTTTGTTCCGTCCGGGTAAATCCGGTATATCCGGCCACGGTCCGAGCCGGAACGAAGGTCGATCCGTTCTTCTACGTCGTTGGGAATCCATTGCGGGTGCTCGAGCACGAGGCGGTAAAAGTCGGCGATCCAGAGCGCCCCATCCGGCCCGGTCCGGAGGGTGATTGGGCGGAACCACGCATCACTCGAGGCCAGGAATTCCGGCCCGTCGGCGCCCTCGGGACGGCTGCTGGTGAAGCTGACCCCGCTTGGCTGTAGTAGTTCGCGGCGCACTACGTTGTAGGCCGGTGCGCTGATGAACAGGTGCCGGGCAGACTGTTCGCCGAACAGGTCGTCGCGGTACGGCGCAGGGCTGTTTGCGGCCGTGATGTGCTGAAATGTGCCCACGCCATTGAAACGCTGCAACGGTCGACTGATGCCGTTGATCTGGTGGGAGCGGTCGTAGTTCCCAAGCGGTTTTCGGGAAGAGGGTGCGATAAAGTGCGGGTTACGGCGCAGGTAATGTTCGGGGTGGATGTAGTGCCAACCGAGGCTGGGGTTGTTGTTGCCGAACCAGTTGCCCCAGTCGTCGCGGCGGCGGCCGTACTGGGTCTGGCCGGTCTGGGTCTGGAACTCGAGCGTGTCGGGTCGGAAACGAAAGTCGCGCCCACGAATGTTCACCGACAAGCCGGTGCCGGGCGAGGTGACAATCCCGCCGCTGTCGCCGTTGGCGCCGTACACCCAGTTGTCGAGTCCGTACTCAAAGCCGTTCATCCGGTGCTGCTGGTTGCCCTCCCGAAAGCCGCTGAAGAGCACGCGGGTTTCGTCGGCCTTGCCGTCGCCGTTTGTGTCGCGTGCAAACAGGATGTCCGGAGTGGCGCTGATGAGGACGCCGTCGCGCCACGGCATCACGCCGTTGGGAAACGAAAGGCCATCGAGAAAAACGGTGGAGTGGTCGTAGCGGCCGTCGCCATCGCGATCCTCCAACCAGCGGACGCGACCGCCGTGTTGGCCTTTGCCGTCGAGGCCAAGCGGGTAGTCAGCCATCTCGGCGACCCACAACCGCCCTCCCGCATCCCAATCGAAGGCTACCGGATCCGCCACCAGCGGTTCAGCGACCATCAACTCGATCTGGTAGCCGGGGAGCAGTTTCATCGACCGGAGTGATTCCTGCGGGGACTTTGGCAGTGGTAGTACACCCCTCAGCAGGTTGTCATACGAGCGGCGGTCAACAAGATTAGGCAGATGGGCCGTATCCTCGTTTTGAATCCATAAATGTCGCGAATGAAACCAAGCCCCGTTATTGTTGTGCGCTCCGCCTCGTACGATCATCGGGATGGCATTCGAGTCACTTCGTGGACCGGCCATGACTTCACGCGGCCAGCCGATATTCCAGCCGTCGATCGGTTGAGGGATGTAAATGTTCAGTGAGTAACGTGATTCATTGGACTGGATGACGTCGAGAAAACCGTCCTCGTTGATATCGACAAACCGGGTGCCGTTGTCGCTGCCGTCCTGCCGAACGATTGTTACACCCTGGGGGAGATTGAATGTCGCCGGTTGCCACTGCTTGCGCGACGGCACCCATTTGAGAACGGCCTGGGTGTCCGGGTTGCCGACAATGATTTCGCAGATGCCATCGTTGTCCGTGTCGCGCAGGCGAACGCCGTTGTCACGAGTGGTGTCGACGGTTTTCAGCGCTTGGCCAAGCCCGCGCAGCATCGCGGGATCCTCAATCCACGTTTCACCGTCGAAATGCCAGATGCCTTTCTCGTGATTGTTGCTGATGAAGAACGAGGCGTTGTCGCTTGGCTGCAGGATGCCGAATCGGATTCCGGCGTCAGTGCGCGTTCCGTCGGTGGCGATCTGCACGAGTTGCACCGGGAACGTTGTGGTTTTCCAGCGCTTGGCCTGCGGATCCCAAACGCGGGTTTGCCGCAGGTGTTCATTGCCGATTACTGCGTCCATGAAACCGTCGTTATTGAGGTCGAGCAACCTGATGCCGTTGTCCTGTCCGTTGTCGGCGCGAAGCGCTTGGCCGCCGAGAAGGTTGTTCGTGAGTCGTTCGCGGGCCTCGTGAAAACTGAGGAACTTCACATTGCTGCCGTGCTTGGCGGTGATGTGATCGATCCACTCAATCATTTGCGTGGTTTTGACCCAACCGTGTGGGTGAAAGACAAAGTTGAAAATGCCCTGCTTAAGGACGGTGGCGTCGATGGCGGCTTCCCAGTCCCTGACTGTCACCGGGTTGCTAGACCCGTGGAGGTGCTGCGCTTCCCAATCGCTGGGAACCATGCATGGCATCTCCCAAATCCTGCTGCCTATGGCGTACGGGTAGGGGTAGTTTTCGATCGTGACGACGTACGAGTCGAACGGAACGTATTTTTCAAACTTGGGTTTGCCGTCCGAATCGGTGACGAGGTTGGCGGGCAGCACCGGGTCGGCTTGGGTGAAAATATTGAACACGGAACTGTCCATCTCGAGAAATTGTCCGGCAGGATTGTTGCGCATTAACAACTCGGAAAACACGCGTGGGCTGGGCGTGTTTTGGGAGTCGCAACACGGCGTGCGGAAGGCGACCGGCAGGTTGTTGGGGATGTGGTTCATCAGGTCCACGCCGCCGTGGTAGGTGTTGGCCGCCGCCGTGAAGTTGCCCTTGGCCAACATGGGGCAGGGATGGGTCAGCGTGTGAACCTCGATACTAAGTCCGTCACTGAACCATTGCTGCAGAAGGGGTTCACTGGGCGTGATGGTGTTGCAAAAGATGCTCAAAGGAGCGCGGCCATCGATTTGCTTGAGCCGATCCAGGATGGGGCGGCAGAACGACTCGTAGATTTGGGGATCGCGCATGTCGTCGATGCCAAGGGTCACAACGGCCTCGACGCCTTTTTCACCAACCCACTGCGGCGTGGTCAGCCTCGGAAAGGCAAGCCCAACATGGAATGGGTCTTCCCCGTCAAGGTAAGCCAGACGATTGGCCGGGGAATCCGGCTGCGCTTGGCCAAGCGCAGCCAGCAGAAGAAAGGAGGCCGGGATCGCCTGGCCGAGGCGGCGCACTATGCGGTTGCAAAGCGTCATGAGTCAGGCGCTGACCATGCCCTTAGGCAAGTGCCGTGACAAGTTTTTGCCGTGGGGTTTTGGCGTTCCTGAAAAAAGTTCTAAAGTAATCCTTTGGCTTGCCGATTGTGATTCCGTGCAGCGCGGTCGAGAGGCCGCAGGAACACGGGAAACGCCTCAAAGGTTTTCCAGCGGCATGGATGCCGTTTTTATGCTGTATAAATCGTTTGACAGTGGTGCGCCGTGGCAGAAGGGTCAGGCTCACAGGCGGATGGCACCGGAAAACAGCACAGGAAGGGTGACATGATGAAACGGAATAACTGCAATCCGGCTTTTATCAGGGTTTTTGCAACTGTGTTGTTGGCGCTTGGCCAAGCGGCGGTGGCCGGCCCAGGCAGGCCCGGCCCGATCAAGGTGAGCGAGGTGACCGCGAATAATGCGTTGATCCAATGGTCCGCTTCAGATGCCGGTGAAGGAAGCCAAGTTATTTATGAGGTTCAATTACGCAGGCGTCTCGATGGGGGACCAACGGAATGGTATGCTGCTGCCAAGGCGATCAAAACCGGGGTTGCCGTCGATGGCCTGAAGCCGGGGCAGCTTTACGAGGTCCGCGTTCGTGGCTGGGTAGACAATGTTGCTGGGCTCTGGCAAATCAAGGAGCACGCGTTCAAGACCCTGGGGGGCGACCACAATGAAGGCCACGACGATGGTGAAAGGGAAGGAGACCGTGAAGGAAACGACGGCGAAGGCCACGACGATGGTGAAAGGGAAGGAGACCGTGAAGGAAACGACGGCGAAGGCGGGGAGGTTGATTTGCGCGTGGCCTGGGTCAAGGGCGAGGCCGAAGCGCACGTAGCTGTCCTCTGGTGGCAACTGATGGGCGATGCGGAGGGCAAGCTGGCGTACGATGTCCAGTTGCGACCGAGAATCGAGGGCAAGGCGGGTGAGTGGGAGCATGCTGCCGAGACCACCCATCGTAAAGTCAAGGTGGACGGCTTGAAGGCGGGCACGGATTACGATGTTCGAGTGCGGGCTTGGCATGAAAAAAAACCGGGGCCGTGGAAGGTTCGAGAGCACGTTTTCCGCACGATCGGCGGGGCGGGTGAAGGCGGGGATGACGGAGAACCGAACGATGAAGGCGAAGGCGACGGGGATAAGGAAACATCCGGGCCGGTCATTGCCTGGATCAAGGCGGGTGCCTCCGACAAAATCGCGGAGATCGGTTGGCGTCTGCTCCGCGAGTTTGATCGGGAAGTCATTTTCGAGGTACAGATTCGCGAACGCGCCGGGGAGGAAGTCGGCGAATGGCGACACGAGGCTGAGACGGCCAAGCGCGGCATTCACGTCGATGGACTCCATCCGAATACAACGTACGACGCGCGCGTGCGCGGCTGGCTTGGTGACAAGCCGGGCGAGTGGAAGATTCGGGAGGCGGCCTTCCGCACCAAGCAAACCGGCAAGGGGGACGATCAACCGGACGAGGGTGGCGAAGACGGCCAGGTGGGCGTGCCGGAGATTGCGCAAATCAAAGCCGACGATATCGGGCCAAGGGCGGGCGTGGCCAAGTGGGATCTCGTGCATGAAATCGATGCCAAGGTGGGGTACGACGTGCAGATTCGCATCCGGGTCGAGGGCAAGGCCGGGGAGTGGAAGCATGAGGCCGAGACGGCTAAGAATTCCATTATCATTGATGGCCTAAAACCAGATACACTCTACGAGATTCGCGTGCGCCCGTGGGCGAACAAAAAGGCCGGCGAATGGAAGGTGCTCGAACATGCGTTCAAGACCCGCAAAGGGGAGGACGGCGACGGCGAGGGAGAAAAAGGGGACGGCGGCGAACATGAAGACGGCAATGACGGCGAGGGAGAAAAAGGGGATGGCAATGACGGCGAGGGGGAAAAAGGGGACGGCGGCGAACATGAAGGCGGCGATGATGGCGAGAGTCCCGAGGCTCCAAGCCAGCCCGGAGTCATCAAGGTCAGAAAAGTGACCCCGAACAGCGCACTGATTCATTGGGGAGCCTCCAAGGTGCCGGGAGAGACCAAGGCCGTTTATGACGTGCAAATCCGTCAGCGCCTGGCCGGCAAGCCGACCGAGTGGCGATATGTCGGCGAGACCTTCAAGACTGAATTTGCCGTGGGCAAACTGGAGCCGGGAACCTTGTACGAGGTTCGTGTCCGCGCCTGGGCCAACAAGACGCCAGGGCCGTGGCAGATAAAGGAGCACGCATTCACTACGGGCGGCGGGGAGGGGGAGCAGACGATCGACCACGCCGGCCATGTTGGTTTTCAAGTGATCCCCGGCGGCAAAATGCGCCTCACTTGGCCGGCCGGAAGGGGGCGCTTCGTCGTGGAGTCCACAGAAAGTATCGCCGGTTCGTCGTGGGCGACAGTCGATATTCGTCCGGTTCAGATCTCCCAGGTGATGGTGGCGGATCTTCCCATCGGGGAAACCGGCATGCGTTTTTTCCGCGTGCGGAACTGAGCGTCAGTCCAGCCCGTACTTCTCGATCCACGACTGCGGCAGCGTGCCGAAGCTTAGCAGCCAGTCATTGAACCGGCGCAGCGACCAGTCGCGGCCCTTCACCAGTTTCCGGTAAAGCCGCGCGTTCTCCAGTCGTCCCAGCCAGTAGCTCATCGGCACGCCGGGACTGCCAGTGTACCAATTCACGTCCGCCTCGGCACGGGCCTTGGTGAAACCGAGATGTTCCTGCATGTGCTTCACCGCCTGGGCGTAACGGTACGCACCGGTTTGTAACCGGAGATCGACGAGGATGCGGTGGCAACGCCAAAGGGCGTCGTGCAATTGCTGGAGCTTCAATTCCGGTGACTTGATGATGCCGAGATCGACACACATCTGTTCGCACCACAGCGTCCATCCCTCGTAGAAGACGGCGTGCTCATCGAAGACCCGCCGCCACCTGCGCGGGTGTGCGTTGGCGAAAATGAACTGCAGGTGGTGGCCGGGATACGCCTCGTGCGCGCAGGTCAACTCGAGCCCGAAATGCTGCTGTCGCTCCGCCAATTTGGCGGCCTCCGTCTTTTTGCCCAGGCCAAGGTCGTTCACCCAAAAGTAACCCCGCTGCCGTTTGTCGAAAGGCCCCGGCGGTGAGTAGGCCGCCATCGGGATGACGTGCCGCATGAACTCCGGCACGAGCGTCACCGCCAGCGAGTCGCCCCTCGGGAACGTCATCGCCTTGGCCGCCTTGAACTTTCGAACAATTTCGCGATTCGTTTTCTGGTAAAGCGCGAGCAGGTTGCCCTTGGGTTTCCATGATTTGCGGGCCGACTCGACAACCTTCTCGACAGACCGGTTCCGGCCAAACCTGGCACACGCTCTCCGTAGTAGGACGCCGACTCGGTCGATCTCCGACAGCGCCACCGCCTCCACTTGTCCAACAGTGTAGTCAAGTCCAAGCTCGTCACGGATGCGCCGCTGCAGCGCCGCGGCGCCGATGGCAAACGAGCCCGGCTTGGCCAAGCGCTTGGCCAGGATCGAGTCGTGGTAACGCTGGCAGGCGCGGTTGGCCGCGGCCAGCAGCGACGAATCGGAGCGTTGTCTGCCATTGGCCTGAAGGAACCCGGCCACCGCATCGAAGAACACCCCGGACGCCTTGAATGAATCAGCCATGATGCCGCGCCACACCCGCTCGGGCCGCGTGACGAGCCGGGCGGCTTGGCCAAGGTAGCGCGGTGTGTCACGCAGCAGGCCGCGGATGTTCCTGGCTGCCCGCTTGGGTTTGTCCTCGCCTCGCTGGAGTTCCTTCAGCAGAAAGCCAAGCACCTCGTCGATCCCGGTGGGATCCAGCTCATGCCGCCCGCGATCAAACTCCTCGCACTCCCGCAGCAGTCGGGCCCGAAACGCTAGTCGGTCGAGGTTCTGCTCGTTGGACAACGCGGAGGGGGCAATCGTGTCAAGCTTGCCCAGGGCGGCGCGGCGCCTGGCCTGTTGTTTACGGAGCGCAGTCAGCGTGGCGGGATTGAGCCTGCCCTCGCCAGTACTCAACCCGACGTGGGTGGCATCGGCGGGGTGCTCGCGGTAAAACGTGTTGAAGTAACCGTCGAGCAACTGCTCGAACGTCCTGGAATCTGATCTCATTGCAGCGGGAGGATAAGTGTCTGGAAGGGCGGGGCAATCCAAACCTTCGCTCAGAGGAATTGTTTGCGGTACTGCAGCGGTGTCATGCTCATGGTTTTCTTGAACTGCACCGTGAATGAACTTTGGTCGTAAAAGCCCAGCGCGAAAGCGATGTCGCCGATGGGCCTCGATCCGTTGCAGAGCAGGTCGCACGCCTCGTGGATTCGCATTTTAATGATGTACTGCGTCGGCGAAAGGTTGAAGTAGCTCTTGAACTTGCGTTCGAACTGGCGGAGGGACAATTGGCACATTAAAGCGAGATCGATGATCGAGGTTTTTTCGCGATAATGGCCATGAATGTAATCGAGCGCCTTGTTGATGTCCTGCTCGTCCGGGAATCTCTCACGGTACTGATGGTAATCCTGGATGATCCCCATGATGCCAAGCACCTTGTTGGAGGATGAGAGGATCGGATACTTGCTGGTCAGAAACCACGATGGGATGCCCTGCCGGTTCAGGAATAATTCCACGATTTTCGTGGCGGGCTCACGACGCTGCATGATGGCCAGATCGTCCCGACGATATTTTTCAGCCAAGCGCCTCGGGAGCAACTCAAAGTCGGTGTGCCCAATGAACGCCTCCTCGGAATCAAATCCATAAAGCGCAACCAGATGCTTGTTGGCCGCCAGCAAAACCCCGTCCCGATCCTTGGCAAAAAAGGAAAGCCCGGGGACGCAATCGAAAAGATGATAAAACCGACTTTCGGGGTTGATTGCCTTGAGCAAGCTTGAGCGTCGTTTTTTGGCCTGAATGGTATCAATCATGGGAGTATAGATCTAAATAGTTCGCTGGATTAACGTGTCGCTTTGATAATAAAAAAGGCCCAAAACAGGCAAGACATTTTTTTTGAATGAGCGTAGCTTCTCCTTCGTTCGTTCAAGGACGTAATGATGACTTTGGTTTTAAAACAATTTGGCTCCAAAACAGTTTTGGCTTTGGGTTGCTTGGCTTTGGGCGTTGGGGGTTCGGCCGCGGAGTTGTCGGACGCGGCCAAGGTTGAGTTTTTTGACAACAAGATTCTCCCCATCCTCAAGGCGCAATGTTTCAAGTGCCACGGGGCGCGGGAGAAACTCAAGGGCGACCTTCGCCTCACCAACCGGGAGAGCCTGCTCAAGGGCGGCAAGTCCGGCACGGCGATCCACTTGGCCAAGCCGGAGCAGAGCCTGTTGCTGGCGATGATCTCGTGGAAGGACGAAGACCATGAGATGCCGCCGAAGAAGAAATTGTCGGATGAGCAGATCGCCTTGCTGACCGGGTGGGTGAAACTGGGCGCTCCGTTTAATCCCGCCAGCGAGATTCATGGCAAAGAGCTTGCTCACGGCGACTTGCCGACGAACGAGATCAACGAGCGCACCACGTCCGCCTGGGCGTTCAAGGCGGTCAAGGCGACTCCCGCGCCGGAGGTCGATGACGCCAATTGGCAAAAGAACGGCATCGATGCGTTCGTTTACGATCGGCTGCACAAGGCCGGTTTGCGGCCAAGCACCCCGGCGGCCAAGCGTGTGTTGATTCGCCGGGCTTGCTACGACTTGACCGGCCTGCCTCCGTCGCCGCCGGAGGTCGAGGCGTTTCTCGCCGACTCGTCGCCGGGCGCGTTCGAGAAAGTCATCGACAAGTTGCTGGCCTCGAATCGGTATGGCGAAAAGTGGGGGCGGCATTGGCTCGACCTTGTTCGCTTTGCCGAGACAAACGGGTACGAGCGGGACAGCCGGAAGGATTTGATGTGGAAATACCGCGACTACGTCATTCGCGCCTTCAACGAGGACAAGCCGTACGACCGTTTCGTCATGGAGCAGTTGGCTGGCGACGAGCTTCCGGATCGCGACGCCGACAGCGTCACGGCCACCGGCTTTTATCGGCTTGGCATTTGGGATGATGAACCGGCGGATCGCGAGTTGGCTCGCTACAATTATCTCGACGACATTCTGCGGACCACCGGCGAGACGTTCCTCGGCTTGACCATCGGCTGCGCCCGCTGCCACGACCACAAGATCGATCCCATATCGGCGAAGGACTACTACTCGATGCTCTCGTTTTTCAGCGACATTTCGCCGCACGGCAAGGGCAACCGCAACCACGTGCCGATCAGCGATCCGGCCGATAAGGCGGCTCACGAGAGGGCTGTCGCGGCCAAGCAAACGCGGGAAGCCGATTTGCAGGCCAGGCTCGCGCCGCTCGAGGAGGCGTTCATCGCCGGCTTGGCCAAGCGCCGGCCGGAACTCAAGCTGGGCACCGGCTTGGCCAAGGGCAAAAAGGACGCATGGGTCGTCCCGGACGCCAACCGCGGTAAAGGCGTAAAGTGGGAGTTCACTTACGACAAACCGGCGGACAACTGGTTCGAGATCGCCTTCGACGACAGCAAGTGGCGCAAGGGGCGCAGCGGCTTTGGCGCTCCCGGCACACCAGGCTCGAAGGTGCGGACGCCCTGGCATTCGAGCGATATCTGGCTGCGCCGCGATTTTCGTTTCGACACCATCCCGGGACAGTTGACCCTAAAGATTCACCACGACGAGGACGCCGAGGTTTATCTCAACGGCAAACAGATCAAGACTTTCAAGGGGCATCTGCAAAAGTACACCGAGATTGATGTCACCGACGAATGCCTCGATGTTCTCCAGACCGGGCGGAACACTTTGGCGATTCACTGCAAACAAACGGGTGGTGGCCAGTACATCGACGCCGGCTTGGTGGTGGATCAAAGCACCACACCGGTGCCGGCCTTGGCGGCCAGGTACGGCAGGGAGGTTTTGGGAGAGGCCAAGCTGGCAAAATACAGCAAGCTGCGCGGCGAGTTGGACAAGGTTCAATCAACCCAGCTCACGCTCAAGACCGAGTACGCGATGGCGGTGGCCGAGGATGCCCGGCGCAAGATGTGGATCCTCCGGCGCGGCCTGCCCGCGTTGAAGGGGGAGGAGGTTGGCCCGGCGTTCCCGACTATCCTTGATAGTTCTGCCGCCCACGTGCCGGACGATTATGCCGTGGGGAAGGCGTCCGGAAAGCGCCGCGTGCTCGCCGAGTGGGTGGCCAGCGGGAGCAACCCGATGACAGCGCGCGTCATGGCCAACCGCCTTTGGCAGCACCACTTCGGGCGCGGCATTGTGCGCAGCTCGAACAACTTCGGTTTCATCGGCGAAAAGCCGACCCATCCTGATCTGCTCAACTGGCTGGCCAACGAGTTGGTCGCCGGCGGCTGGAAACTCAAGCGCATGCACAAGCTCATTATGATGAGCAACACCTACCGGATGTCGTCGAGTGGCGGCGAAACCGCCTTGGCCCGTGATCCGAACAACGACCTGATGTGGCGCCACGAAATGCGGCGTTTGTCGGCGGAGGAAATCCGAGACTCCATTCTCAACCTCACCGGCCAGCTCAACCTCAAGATGGGCGGCCCGAGCATTTACACCGAGGTGCCCAAGGACGTGCTGGCGACCGCGTCGCGCCCGGGCGCGGCCTGGGGTAACTCGCCGGTGGCGGAGCGCAATCGCCGCAGCGTGTACATTTACGTCAAGCGCTCGCTGCACGAGCCGTTCCTCAGCGCGTTCGACTGGGCCGACACGGACAACACCTGCGACGTGCGATTTGTGACCACAGTCCCGACGCAGACGCTGACGCTGCTCAACAGCAAGTTTCTCAACGACTCGGCGGAAAGCTTGGCCAAGCGCTTGGCCAAGGCCGCGCCGGGTGATGCCAAGGCACAAGTCAGCAGGGCGCTGCGCTTGGCCACCAGTCGCAAACCGACAGGAGAGGAGGTTGACGATGGGTTGGAGTTGATCCACGCTCTGAAGGCCGAGGCCAAGTTGGACGACAGCGAGGCGCTTCAGCGGTTCTGCCTGCTGGTGCTGAACCTGAACGAGTTTTTGTACCTTGATTAATCCGTGAGTTTTATAATCGACAAATGAGCAAACGAAACGACATGCCGAGGAACACGTTTTGCGGGCGCACCGCGAGGCGTGAGTTTTTGCACCAGATGGGCGGCGGCTTCACGTCTCTCGCGTTGACCGGACTGCTGGGCAGGGAAGGCTTCATTAACAGCCAGGCTGTGGCGGCCGATGGGAATACCCCGTGGGCCAACCCGCTTGCGCCCAAGGACCCCCCGTTGCCGGCCAAGGCCAAGAGCGTGATTTTCCTGTTCATGTACGGCGGGCCAAGCCACATGGACACCTTCGAGTACAAGCCGGAGCTGTACCCGCTCGACGGCAAGACGATTGACGTCAAGACCTTTGGCCGCGGTGGCAAGAAGAGCAAGGGGCGCGTCGTGGGACCGAAATGGAAATTCAAGCAGTACGGCCAGTGCGGCAAATGGGTGAGTGATCTGTTCCCCAACCTCGCTCGGCACGTGGACAAGATTTCATTCCTCCACTCGATGACCGCCGACTCGCCGATCCACGGCTCGGCGATGCTGATGATGAACTCCGGCAGCGTCCTCAGTGGCCGGCCGTCGATGGGTTCGTGGGTGAATTACGGACTGGGCTCGGTGAACGAAAACCTGCCGGGCTACGTGGTGATGCTCGACCGCACCGGTGGCCCCATCAGCGGCGCCAAGAACTGGACCAGCGGTTATATGCCGGCGGCGTATCAGGGCGTCGTCATGAACGCCAGCGGTTCGACGCCGATTCTGGACTTGAAGAATGCTCGCAACATGAGTCGCGAACAACAGCGAATGCTCATCGACAAGCTCAACAAGTACAACAGTCGCCACCTGAGCGAGCGCATTGACAATTCCGCGTTGGCCGCCCGTATCTCCAGCTACGAGTTGGCTTACAAGATGCAGATGAGCGCGCCCGAGGCGGTCAATTTCGACTCCGAACCGGAACACCTCAAGAAACTGTACGGCCTTGATCAAGACCGCACGCGGGACTTCGGCCGCAAGTGCATGCTGGCGAGGCGGCTGGTCGAGCGCGGTGTGCGATTCATTCAGGTCTACTCCGGCGGCAACCACAACGACGCCAACTGGGACGCCCACGGCGACCTCGAGAAAAATCACAACTACCACGCCGGCAACACCGACCAGCCGGTCGCCGCCTTGCTGGAGGATCTGCAGGAGCGCGGGTTGCTGGACGAGACACTCGTCATCTGGGGCGGCGAGTTTGGCCGTCAACCGACCGCCGAGTATGCCAAGGGCACCGGCCGCGATCACAACAGTTACGGCTTCACCATGTGGATGGCCGGGGGCGGTATCAAGGGCGGTGTCAGCGTTGGAAAGACCGACGAACTCGGCAGCGCCGCCGAAGCCTTGGGATTCCGGACACTAGACCAGTGCGAATCCCCGCTCCTTGGTAAGAAAAGCGGCAACCGGGAATTCTTCCTGCAC
>Ga0207966_1001137_pt1 | contig 14706 bp, 13 predicted proteins | sample Knorr_S23_td_NAD_FD_185611 | JGI IMG/M metagenome (GOLD analysis project Ga0207966, IMG submission 185611) | Marine microbial communities from Southern Atlantic Ocean transect - Knorr_S23_td_NADW_ad_2500m_LV_B (SPAdes) (version 2) | ecosystem: Environmental > Aquatic > Marine > Oceanic | place... | reverse complement strand
TGGACGAACTGGCCAGGATTTTCCTCGACTTGGACACGATCAAATATTCCGACGTTACCGGCACCGGCAAGGCGCGTGTGACCTTCGACTTGGTGCCGCTAGACAAGGCGCTGGATTACGCCGCCGAGGACGCCGACATCACCGGCCGCCTGCACCGGGTTCTCAAGTCCCGGCTGGTGGAGGAAAGCATGGTCACCGTCTATGAGACCCTGGAGCGCCCCCTGGTGCCCATCCTGCGGGATATGGAACGGCGGGGCATCCGCGTCAACGGCAAGGAACTGAAACGCCTCTCGGATGATTTCGGCAAGCGGCTCGGCGGCCTGGAGGAAGAAATTCACCGAATGATAGGCCACGAATTCAACATCGGCTCGCCGAAGCAGTTGGGCCAAGTGCTGTTCGACGAACTGGGCCTGCCTGGCGGCAAGAAGGGCAAGACCGGGGCCTATGGCACCGGCGCCGAGGTGCTGGAGGCGCTGATCGACCACGGCCACGACCTGCCGGCCCGGGTCCTGGACTGGCGTCAGTTGGCGAAGCTGAAAAGCACCTATTCGGACGCCCTGATGGAACAGATCAATCCGGCCACCGGGCGGGTCCATACGTCCTATTCCCAGGCCGGCGTTTCCACCGGCCGGCTGGCGTCATCCGATCCGAACCTTCAGAACATCCCCATCCGCACCGAGGAAGGCCGCAAGATCCGCCGCGCTTTCGTCGCCGACAAGGGGATGATGCTGCTGAGCGCCGATTACTCACAGATCGAACTGAGACTCCTGGCCCACGTCGCCGGCATCGATGCGCTGAAGGAAGCCTTCCACGACGGCCAGGACATCCACGCCATGACCGCGGCCCAGGTCTTCGGTGTGCCCACGGACGCCATGGACCCGATGGTCCGGCGCAAGGCGAAAGCCATCAACTTCGGTATCATCTACGGTATCTCGGCCTTCGGCCTGGCGCGGCAATTGGGCATCGGCAATTCCGAAGCCGGCGAATACATCGACGCCTATTTCGAAAAATACCCGGGCATCCGCGATTACATGGACCGGACCAAGGAACAGGCCCGCGAAAAGGGCTTCGTCGAGACGCTGTTCGGGCGCAAGTGCCATATCCGCTCCATCAACGAGAAAAACCCCAACGTGCGCGGTTTGGCCGAGCGCACCGCCATCAACGCCCCGATCCAAGGGGGCGCGGCGGACATCATCAAACGCGCCATGATCCGGCTGCCGGATGCGTTGGCGGACGCCAAGCTCAAGGCCCGGATGCTGTTGCAGGTCCATGACGAGCTGATCTTCGAGGTGCCGAAGAAGGAACTCGACGCGACGGCCGAACTGGTGAGCGGCGTGATGTCGGGGGCCGCGCGCCTGGACGTGCCGCTGGTCGTCGATACCGGCTTCGGCGACAACTGGGACGAGGCCCACTAGCGATGACCGGCGCCGGCGCCAGCGCCTGCCCGGTCCGGGTTTTCCGCTTTCCCGGCCCGGGCCTTCTTTTTCAAATGCGCCGCGACCCGGTATCCCAACAGGACGGCGCAGATGCTGGCATAGATGATCGGTTCCAACTGCACCCCCTTGCGCATCATGTAAAAATGCAGACACGCCATGATCCCGGCCACGTAGATCAGCTTGTGCAGCCGGGTCCAGCGTTTGCCGCCCAGGCGCTTGATCATGCCCTTGGTCGACGTCGCCGCCAACGGCGCCAACAGGACGAACGTCGCCATGCCGACGGTGATGTAGTTGCGTTTGTCGATGTCCTTCCAGATTTCCGTCCAGTCGAAGAACTGATCCAGCCCGATGTAGCTGGACACATGCATGCAGGCGTAAAAGAACGCAAAAAGCCCGATCATGCGGCGAAAGCGTATCAAGGGGGTCCAGCCGGTGATCCCGCGCACGGGCGTCACCGCCAGCGCCAGCAGCAGAAACCGGATCGTCCAGTCGCCGAGGAAGCGGTTGATGTATTCGATGGGGTTGGCGCCCAGCGGCCCGGTCGGGCCCAGGCCGGACGATACGGCGGCCCAGGCGACCCAGGCCAGCGGTATCAGCGCCGAGGCGAAAACAAGCGGCTTGGCGACCCAGTGTATGGCGGTTTCACGGGTCATCGGGGGCTTATAGATGATCCGGCCGGGTTCGGGTTAGTAAAGTTTTCTGAGGTCCATGCCCGCGTACATCTGGCTGACTTCTTCCTTATAGCCGTTGAACATCAGGGTCGGGCGCTTCAGGAAATCGCCGATGCGCCGTTCCTTGGCCTGGCTCCAGCGGGGGTGGTTTTTGGTCGGGTTGACGTTGGAATAAAAGCCGTATTCGCGGGGCGACGCCACATTCCAGGCGGTCGGCGGCTCGGTCGCCTGGAACGTCATCCGGACGATCGACTTGATGCCCTTGAAACCGTATTTCCACGGCACCACAAGGCGGAACGGCGCCCCGTTCTGGTTCGGCATCACCTCGCCGTAAAGACCCACCGCCATGATGGTCAGCGGGTTCATGGCCTCGTCGATGCGCAGCCCTTCCTTGTAGGGCCATTTCAGGACCGGGCGTTTTTGTCCCCGCATCTGTTCGGGGTCCAGCAGCGTCTCGAAGGCAACGTACTTGGCGTCCGATTTGATCCCGACCCGCTTGATGATGTCGCTCAGGGGAATGCCGACCCAGGGAATGACCATCGACCAGGCCTCGACGCAGCGCATCCGGTAGACGCGCTCTTCCAACTGGTGCGGCTTGAGGAAGTCCTCCAGGTCATAGACCCCCGGTTTTTCGACGGCGCCGTCGATGGTCAGGCTCCACGGCTTGGTCTTGAAGTCCTGGGAATATTCCGACGGATCGGTCTTGCCGGTGCCGAATTCGTAGAAGTTGTTGTACTTGGTGATCGGGCCGTAATCGGTCAACTCCTCGCCCAGGGCTTCCTGGGTCCACTTGCTCTTCTGAACCCCGGAAAGTTTGACCCTGGGGTTCCCCTGGGCGGCGAAAACCGGCGGCGCGATGGTCCCGAACGCCGCCCCAGCGCCGGCCACGGCGGCCGTCATCAGGAAACACCGGCGGTCCAGGTAGAACGCCTTAGACGTGATCTCGGACGGTTTGACCTCGGAAGCCTTGGAAAATTTAACCAGCATGGCGGTGTTTTTACCCTCCGGTTTTCAATGTCGGGCAGGCGGGCGGGCGAAAGTTCCCATAAGATGTGTGCCCTCGCCGGGCGATTACAAGACCCTTTGCATACCCCGCGGGGGCGCAGCCTGTCACTTAAACTTGGATCACATTTTAGAGAGCTAACATTCAAAAACACCTTATTTCTTGAGACTTTTGGGGGTTTCGTTGTTTCCGGGGCCCGTAATCGAATATTAGGTAATACGGTATAGGGTATCGTTAATGCGCGTTCTTTATCACCTCTGGTTATCCCCCGATTGCCGAAAGGTAAGAGTCGCGCTTCTGGAAAAGGGGCTCGATTTTGAACTGCGGGCCGAATACATCTGGGAGCGCCGCGACGAGTTCCTGGCCCTCAACCCCGCGGGCGACGTGCCGGTCCTGGTCGAATCGGACGGCTCGGCCCTTTCCGGGAGCAACGCCATCTGCGAGTTCCTGGACGAGGTCCACCCGGATCCGCCCTTGATCGGCCGCCAGGCCCTTGGGCGGGCCGAGGTGCGCCGCCTGGTCCATTGGTTCGACGGAAAATTCGACGGCGAAGTGACGGAAAACCTGGTCGGGGAAAAAATTATGAAGCGGCTGTTGGGCCAGGGCGCCCCGAATTCAAAGGCCGTCCGCGCTGGGCATGCCAACATCCATCACCATCTGGATTACATCGGGTATCTGACCGAACGCCGAATCTGGCTGGCCGGCGATACGTTTTCGCTGGCCGATATTACGGCGGCGGCACATTTGTCGACCATCGATTACTTAGGGGACGTGCCTTGGAAGGAACACGAGGAGGCAAAGGACTGGTACGCCAGGGTCAAGTCCCGGCCGAGCTTCCGGGCCTTGTTGGAAGACAACGTCCCTGGCGCGCCCCCGCAACGGCACTACGCCAACCTGGATTTCTGATGATATCCGAACGCCTTTTCGCCGCCCGCCCTTCGCGGCCGGGGGACGTTTCATCTTTGGGGCTCGTCCGGTTTGACGTCCATTTTTTCGAGGTTCCGCCTAGACGCGTCGGCGGCCCTGCTTTTCGGCGCCAGGCGAAGAACGCGAAGCCAATCCTGCCGGGCGCCGTCGTTGTCTTGACGAAGACGCCTAAGAATCCCTCGCTCCAAAAGCCCCTCGGCATGTGTGGGGGCGAGGGCCAGCGCACGCTCCACATCGGCAAGGGCAAGCTCCGGTTTATCAAGAAACCGATATGTGGCGGCGCGGAAGACATAGGCGTCGGCGCGGCGGTCTTCGCGGGCGATGGCATGGTTCAGGTCTTCGAGGGCGCCCTTAAAATCCTTCAACGCCGCCCGCGCCTGGGCGCGGTCGACAAAAAGAGCGCTGTCCTCGGGAGTCAGCTTCAAGGCCGCCATCAACACCGCCTCGGCCCGGGCGGCCTGGTCCGCCAGAAGCCAGGCCTGGGCCGCGTGGGCCAGGAGCCCGGCCTTGACCGACGAATTTTGCTTCACCTTGCCGGCAAGCGTTTCCATTCGTCTCGCCGCATCGGTGTATTGCCCAAGGCCGATCAACGCCGCCGCAACACAATGTTCGGCGGCGTCCCCGCCGCCCAGGTCGCGCCAGGTGAGGGCCGTTTCGAAGGCTTCCTCGGGCGACTTTTTGGCCAGCGCCATGCACGCCTTGTATTGATGGGCGTGGTCGATTTCCCGAGCTTCCGTGGGATTCCAGGGGAGAACAAGGGAAATAAAAAACGCTATAAGGAAACCCAGAACCTCGACGTTCTTGAGGTTCTTCGGGCGGTTGCCGGAAAGCACATCGCGGACGCCGTCCAGGGTGTCGCGCTCGACCCGCTCGAAGGCTTCCTTCGTGTACCAGGCCAGATGCGGGGTCAGGATCACATTGTCCCGGCCCAGCAGCGGAAACCCAAGAGCCAGGGGTTCGTCGGCGAAGACGTCGAAGGCGGCGCCGGCGATCGCGTTTTCGTCGAGGGCCCGGATCAATGCCCCTTCGTCGATGATGGCGCCGCGGGAAACGTCAATCAGAAACGCCGTATCCTTCATCCGTTTCAATTCCGCCTCGCCGATCAGACCCGTGGTTTCCGGGGTCAGCACGCAGTGGATGGAAACGAAATCGGACCGTTCCAGCATTTCGTCCAAACCAGCGGTTTGAACCCCATACTCCTCGAAGATTGCGAAATCCACATAAGGATCGGTGGCCAGCCGGGTCATCGAAAACCCTTCGGCGCGGCGCGCTATGCACCGGCCGATGCGGCCGAAACCGACAAGGCCGATGGTCTTGCCCGAAAGGTCGACGCCCAGGTATTCCGCCGCCGGCCAGGCCCAGGCGTTTTCCTGCATCACCCGGTCGAGAACCGGAATCCGCCGGGCCAGGGCGATCAACAGGGCAAAGGCGTGGTCGGCCACGGTATCCGATCCGTAATCGGGGCAGTTGATCACCATCACGCCCCGTTGGGTTGCCGCTTCGATGTCGATGGCATCGGTGCCGACGCCGTATTTGACGATGCCTTTCAGGTTTTTCGCCGCCTCGATTACTTTTTCGGTAATGGCGGTGTAGCACGTGAGGATGATCTCGGCGTCGGTGGCTTCCAGGGCCAAGGCATCCTCGTCGGTGCTCTGCGTCGTCACCACGTCGGCGACGGCAGCAAGCTCATCCAGGTATTGCTCGATGATGAAAAGTTCAGCGTCGGTTCGGAGAATCTTGGCTTTCAAGCTTTGTCCCCCAGGCTATCAAAAGGCGGCTCGGATGGGTTGTCTCTTGCCCCGGCATCTATAACGCATTTTTATCAAGGAATCGAAGGGGCGGTTTGGAAGAGCCAAAAGGAGAATCCATGACGGTACCAGACTCAAAACCACGGCTGTTTTGCTTCGGGCTTGGCTATAGCGCCGGGCGGTTAGCGCGGCAGCTGTTGGCCGAGGGCTGGATCGTCGCCGGCACGTGCCAGTCGCCAGACCGGCAGGCGGAACTAACGGCCTTGGGCATCAACGCTGTAATTTTCGGCCCTGACCGGCCCTTGGCCGACGCCCCGTCGGCCCTTTCCGGCGCCACCCATTTGCTCGGTTCCGTTCCGCCAGATGAAAACGGCGACCCGGTACTGGCCCGTCATGGAAGCGACATCGAAGCCATGGAGGGGGTGTCCTGGGTGGGATACCTTTCTTCGACCGGCGTCTATGGCGATACGGGCGGCAAACCGGTGAGCGAGGACTCGGACGTCAACCCTACGTCGGACCGCGGCCGCTACCGGACCGAAGCCGAGGCCGCCTGGTTGGCGCTGGCAAGCGATCATCGACTGCCGGTCCACGTTTTCCGGCTTGCCGGAATCTACGGTCCAGGACGTAGCGCCCTGGATCAGGTCAGGGCCGGCCGGGCCAAACGGATCGACAAGCCGGGGCATATGTTTTCACGCATTCACGTCGACGATATCGCCCAGGTCCTCAAAGCATCGATGGACCGGCCCGATCCCGGCGCCGTCTATAACGTCTGTGACGACGAACCGGCCGCCGCCGCCGACGTAACCGCCTTTGCCTGGGAGCTTCTGGGTATGGACCCGCCGCCCCTCCAGCCCTTCGCCGAGGCGGAAAAGGAAATGTCGGAAATGGCGTTGTCGTTCTGGCGCGATAACCGCCTGGTCGACAACCGGCGCATCAAGGAAGAACTCGGCGTGTCGTTGTTCTATCCCGATTACCGGGCTGGGCTTAGGGCGATCCTCGAAGAGGGTTAGGCGTTGGACCTACAACTGATCCAGCAACCGCCCGACGGTTCGGCAAAGCCGGTTCAGGTCTTCGGACTCGGAAAGCCGGTGGTCGCCGTTCTTGACGAACAGCGTTTCAACGTCTTGGGAACGGAGCCTTTCGGCGATCTTCAGGCTCGTCTGCCACGGCACGTCCTCGTCGTTGGTTCCGTGGATCAGCCTGACCGGGCAATCGAGCGGGATTTCACCGCGCAAAAGAAGATGGTTACGTCCTTCGTCGAGAAGCTCCTTGGTAATCTTGTAAGGCTCGCCGTCGTAACAGTTGGGGATGATGGCAAAGCCTTGCGCTTGCAACTGTTCCTTTTGTTCGGCCGAAAGGTCACCGGGGATCAGGTCTTCGGTGAAATCCGGCGCCGCGGCGGTGCCGACAAGCCCCGCCACTCTCTCGGGCCGGGCCAGGGCCGTAAGCAGCATGATCCATCCTCCCATGGACGATCCGACCAAAACCTGCGGTCCTTCAGTCAGCTCGTCCAGGGCCGCCACCGCGTCCCCGGCCCACTCCCCGATGGTGCCGTCTTCGAAGGCGCCCGAGGATTCGCCGTGGCCGGAATAATCGAACCTGAGGTAAGCTTGGCCGCGTTTTTTGCAGAGTTCTTCCAGCGCCAGCGCCTTGCCGCCGGTCATGTCGGACTTGAACCCAGTCATGAAGATGACCCCGGGGGATTCCCCCGGGGTTTGGTGGTAGGCGATGGTTGTGCCGTCGTCCCGTGTTAGTATCTCAGGCATGGTAGGTTCCGGCAGATGAACGAAGGCCCCAACAATACCACCATCCCGGCCCCTGAAAAGCCCGCCGCCGGTGTCGCTTCGGCGACGATCCTCCAGGTACTTCCGGCCATGGGTGAAGGCGGCGGGGTTGAGCGCGGCACCGTCGAAATCGCCCAGGCCATCGCCGCCGAGGGCGGACGGGCGCTCGTGGTTTCAGTCGGCGGTGTCCGTGAGCATGAGATCAAACGGGTTGGGGGCGAGCACCTGAACTTGCCCATGCATTCCAAAAACCCGTTGACCATATATGCCAACATCGACCGTTTGGCCCAGATCATCAAAACCGAGGCCGTCGATATCGTCCATGCTCGGTCCCGGGCCCCGGCCTGGAGCGCCTTTTACGCCGCCAAGCGCACGGGCGTGCCCTATATGACCACCTTTCACGGTACCTATTCGGCGGGCAATCCGCTCAAGCGTAAATACAATTCGATCATGACCCGGGGCGAACGGGTGATCGCCATCTCGCGTTTTATCGGCGGCCACGCTCATCAGAACTACGGCGTTCCCTCGAATAAGATCCGCATCATCCACCGCGGCGTTAACCTTGAACGATTCGATCCCGCCAAGGTCACCGCCGAAAGGGTCGCCACCCTGGCCGCCGACTGGCGGCTGGGTGACGGGTTGCCAGTGATCATGCTGCCGGGACGCCTGACGCGCTGGAAAGGCCAAGTGATGTTTATCGAAGCCATCGGCAAACTGGCCCGCCGCGATATCCGTTGCCTGGTGGTCGGCGGCGACCAGGGGCGGAGGGAATACCGTCAGGAACTGGAAAACCTTGTCCACAAGAACGGATTGGGCGAAATCGTCCGCCTTGTCGATCATTGCGACGATATGCCGGCGGCTTACATGCTGACCGACGTCGTGGTGTCCGCTTCCACCGATCCGGAGGCTTTCGGTCGCATCGTCGTCGAGGCCCAGGCCCTGGGCCGCCCCGTTGTCGCCAGCGACCACGGCGGCGCCCGGGAGACGATTATCGAGGGCGAAACTGGATGGCTGTTCCCGCCGGGCGACATCGAGGCCCTGACGGCGGTGCTCAACAAAGTCTTGAGCCTGGACCGGGAAACCCGTGCCCAGTTGGCCCGGAAAGCGATCACCAACGTGCGTGAAAATTTCTCGCAGCAGGCCATGTGCCGCAAGACGCTGGATGTCTACGAAGAAATCCTGCAATCGAAGGCCGATTGATTAGATGGCCCTGCCGCCCAACGATGCCGTTCTGGTCATAAAATTGGGGGCGTTGGGCGATTTCGTTCAGGCCCTGGGGCCTTTCGCCGCCATCCGCCGCCATCACGCCGATGCCAGAGTGACGCTTCTGACGACGGCGCCTTATGAGGAATTGGCCAAGGCGTCGGGGTTTTTCGACGACATCTGGACCGGCGGCCGGCCGGGAACGGCGGACATCGGCGGCTGGCTCGCGCTGCGCAGTCGTCTACGTAGCGGAGGATTCGGGCGGGTCTATGATCTGCAGACCTCGGATCGAAGCTCCTTTTATTACCGCCTTTTCTGGCCCAGTCCGGCGCCAGATTGGTCCGGCATCGCCAAGGGGTGTTCACACCCCCACGTCAATCCCAACCGGGACTTCATGCATACGATGAAGCGCCAGGCCGAACAACTGTCGATGGCGGGCATAGCCGAAATCCCGGCGCCCGACCCTTCGTGGGCCGAGGCCGATATTTCGCGATTTCCCCTTTCCGGACGGTTCGCCCTGCTGGCGCCCGGCGGCGCCCTGCACCGGCCGGGCAAACGGTGGCCGGCGGGGAACTACGGGCAATTGGCCAAGATGTTGATGGACCAGGGCTTGGTTTCGGTGCTTGTGGGCTCGGCCGCCGAGGCCCCGATAATGGCGGAAATCAAGGCTCAATGCGAAGCAGCCCTAGACCTGTCCGGGCAAACGGGCCTGCTTGACTTGGCGGCGCTGGCACGTGGCGCGGTGGCCGCCGTAGGCAACGACACCGGGCCGATGCACCTGTTTTCGGCCGTGGGGTGCAGGACGGTGGTGCTGTTTTCCCATGATTCCGACCCCGCGCTTTGTAGTCAGCGCGGGGCGGCAGTGACGATTATCCGGCGTCAGCCTCTCGATGATCTTTCCGTCGCCGAGGTCATGGACGGCATGGGACTATGATGCCCGGGGAAACGGCCAGGCGCGGATTCCTTGACAGGGGCCCCAATCGCCCGCATTTTCGGCCCCGGTTTTTAATACCCTTGAACGCGTGATTCGAATGGTCGCCATTACCCTTCCCGACGGCAGCAAACGCGAATTCGACAAGCCCGTTTCCGGCGCCGACGTGGCCGCCGACATCGGACCCGGCCTGGCCAAGGCGGCGCTGGCCGTCCGCGTCGGCGGCGAGATGAAGGATTTGAGCACAGTCATCGACGCCGACGCCGAAATCGCTATCGTCACCGCCAAGGACGAGGATACGTTGGAGTTGCTGCGTCACGATTGCGCCCACGTTATGGCCGAGGCGGTTAAGGAGCTTTTTCCCGGGACCCAGGTCACCATCGGCCCCAACATCGAGAACGGTTTTTATTACGACTTCGCCCGCGATGAGCCGTTCGTTCCCGAAGACCTGGAAAAGATCGAAGCCCGCATGCATGAAATCGTCAAACGGGACGAGCCGGTCACCCGCGAGGTCTGGGACCGGGCCGAAGCGATCAAGTTCTTCAAGGACAAAGGCGAACATTACAAAGCCGAAATCATCGAAGGAATCCCCGGCGATGAGGAGGTCTCGCTCTATCGTCAGGGCGATTTCATCGACCTTTGCCGGGGGCCGCACCTGCCGTCAACGGGGAAGCTGGGAAAAGCCTTCAAGCTGACCAAACTGGCCGGGGCCTATTGGCGGGGCGATTCCAAGAACGAGATGCTGCAGCGGATTTACGGCACCTGCTGGGCCGAGAAAAAGCAGTTGAAGGCCTATCTGCATATGCTGGAAGAGGCGGAAAAGCGCGACCACCGCCGGCTGGGCCGCGAAATGAGCCTTTTTCACCTCCAAGACGTCGCCGCCGGCGCCGTGTTCTGGCATCCCAAGGGATGGACCCTTTACCGTACGCTGCGGTCCTACATGCGCGAACGCCTCAATGCCGAAGGCTACATCGAGGTCAACACGCCGCAGATGGTAGACCGAGTCCTGTGGGAAGCGTCCGGGCACTGGGATAAGTTCCGCGAACACATGTTCACGTCCGATGTCGAGGACAAGGTGTTGGGGCTTAAGCCTATGAACTGCCCTTGTCACGTACAGATATTTAAACAGGGCATCACCAGTTACCGGGACCTTCCCATCCGCATGGCCGAGTTCGGGGCGTGCCACCGGAACGAGCCCTCCGGTGCGTTGCACGGCCTGATGCGGCTCCGCGCCTTCGTCCAGGACGACGCTCATATCTTCTGCACCGAAGACCAGATTACGTCTGAAACCCAGGCGTTCTGTAGGCTTCTGCAAAGCGTCTACAAGGACTTAGGGTTCGAGGACGTGATCGTGAAATTTTCCGACCGGCCCGAGGTCCGCGCCGGCAGCGACGAAACCTGGGACAAGGCCGAACGGGCGTTGCAGAACGCGACAACGGCGACGGGGCTGGAAACGGAGCTCAATCCCGGCGACGGGGCATTCTACGGGCCGAAGCTGGATTTCGTGCTGCGCGACGCCATCGGCCGCGATTGGCAGTGCGGCACCCTGCAGGTGGACTTCGTTTTGCCTGAAAGGCTCGATGCCCACTACATCGGCGAGGACGGCGAAAAACACCGCCCGGTTATGCTGCACCGGACGATCCTGGGGTCTTTCGAGCGGTTCTTGGGCATCCTCATCGAACACTATGCGGGGAAATTCCCGTTGTGGCTGGCGCCGCTTCAGGTCGTGGTCGCCACCATCACGTCCGAGGCCGACGATTATGCGACCCGGGTCCATGCGGCTTTATGCGAGGCTGGCCTCAAGGCCGAACTAGATATCCGCAACGAAAAGATCAATTACAAGATCCGTGAACACAGCGTCGCCAAAGTCCCGATAATCCTTGTCATCGGCGCCAAGGAGGCCGCCGACGGCACGGTGGCGATGCGGCGTCTCGGCGGAAAAGACCAAGAAAATCTTGTGCTTAAAGAGGCAACCGCTAGACTGCAGGAAGAAGCAGCCGGTCCGTTGGCTAGGACTTGAAGGAATCGTAATTGAGTGGCTTACCGGCCGGGATTTTGGAAAACCGAGGAGAGGAGATTTTTAAATAGTCCGACGACCTTTTAACCAAGCGCCGACCCGAGTGGGTCCGCGCGTCAACGAACAGATCGAAGCCGAAAAAGTTCGTGTTGTTAACGCCGACGGAGAGATGGTCGGCGTCATTTCCAAGGAAGAAGGAATAGAGATCGCCTTTGAGGCGGGACTCGACCTTGTCGAGGTGTCGCCCAACGCCGATCCGCCTGTGTGCAAGGTCCTCGATTACGGCAAATACAAATACGAAGCGCAGAAAAAAGCCAACGAGGCCCGCAAGAAACAGAAAGTCATCGACGTCAAGGAAATCAAAATGCGCCCCGGCATCGACGAACACGACTATCAGGTCAAGATGCGGAGCGTCCGTCGTTTCCTGGACGAAGGCGACAAAGTCAAGATGACGATCCGGTTCCGCGGCCGTGAAATGGCGCACCAGGAATTGGGCATGAAAGTCCTGGATCGGGTTCGCGAGGACGTCGACGAATTGGCCAAGGTGGAACAGTTCCCCAAGAGCGAAGGCCGCCTGATGACCATGGTCATCGCGCCGAAATAACGCTACTCTCCGAAAAACTTTAAACCCCCATCGAGGAACGCCTTCCGCTGCCTTGTATTCTCTGGGGATCAGGGCTATAACCCGCGCCCATGAGCGGCTCGGCAGGGCATGCCCAACCGCTCTTATATTCGTCCGCTAAAATTCAAGAGAATAAAGGAAGAATGAAATGCCCAAGATGAAGACCAAATCCAGCACCAAGAAGCGTTTCCGACTGACCGGCACGGGCAAGGTCCGGGCCAACGTTGCCTACAAGCGCCACATGCTTTCGAAAAAAACCCAAAAAATGAAACGCAAGGCGCGTGGAACCATGATTCTCAGCGATGCCGACGCCCGCATCGTCAAATCCTATATGCCCTACGGCTGAGGAGGGAAGAAGTCATGGCACGCGTCAAACGGGGCGTCACCACTCACGCCCGTCACAAAAAAGTTCTGGATAGCGCCCGTGGTTATCGAGGCCGGGGAAAAAACAATTTCCGCGTTGCCATCGAACGCGTCGAAAAGGGCCTTCAATATGCCTATCGCGACCGTCGCAACCGCAAGCGTTCGTTCCGTAATCTTTGGATTCAGCGAATCAATGCCGGCGCCCGCGAACACGGATTGACCTATTCCCAATTCATCAACGGGCTGGGCAAGGCCGGCATCGAGATCGACAGGAAGATTCTATCCGACCTGGCAGTGCGGGAACCAGGTTCCTTTAAGACGCTGGTCGAACAGGCCCAGGCCGCGCTCGCCAAAAACGCTTAATCCCAAAAAAGGAATTTGGGGGATATAATCGGGAGCCGGCCTTTGTGGGCGGCTCCTTGTTGCTTTTTGGGAACGGTAATTAGCACGAATGAAAGAATTGGACGCCCTTCGATCGGAACTGATGACCGCGGTCAAAGACGCCGCTGGCCTGGACGAACTCGAGCAGATTCGGGTTTTTGCGCTCGGCAAAAAGGGCCGCATCACCGAGCTGATGAGGGGCCTGGGCGCCATGAAGCCGGAGGCCCGCAAAGAGGCCGGCCAATCCCTGAACGCCCTAAAAAATGAAGTCGCCGAGGCCATTGAGGAGAAAAAGCTGACGTCGGCCTCGACCGAATTGGACGCCCGCCTGGCCGGAGAAAGGGTCGACGTCACCCTTCCCGTCAGGCCCGAAAGCCAGGGCTTCATTCATCCCATCAGCCAGACCATCGACGAGGTGGTGGCGATCCTGGGGGAAACGGAGTTCAGCGTCGCCGAAGGCCCGGACATCGAGGATGACTGGCATAACTTCACGGCGCTCAACATCCCCCCGGACCATCCGGCGCGCCAGCAACATGATACCTTTTACCTTCCGGGCTCGGGCGACGACGACCGTCTGGTGCTCCGCACCCATACCTCGCCGGTCCAGATTCGCACTATGATGGAAACGGAACCGCCGATCCGGATCATCGTGCCGGGCCGGACTTACCGCTGCGATTACGACGCCACCCATTCGCCTATGTTCCATCAGGTCGAAGGGCTGGTGGTGGACGAAACCACGCACATGGGCCACCTGAAGGGATGCCTGATCGAATTCTGCCGGGCTTTCTTCGATATGGACGATCTGCCGGTCCGCTTCCGGCCCAGTTACTTCCCGTTTACCGAACCGTCGGCGGAAGTCGATATCGGCTGCACCCGCGAAGGCGGCAAATTCCGCATCGGCCACGGCGACGACTGGCTGGAAATCCTCGGCTGCGGCATGGTCAACCCGAAGGTTTTGGAGAACTGCAACATCGACCCGGCCAAATACCAGGGCTTCGCTTTCGGGCTCGGGATCGAACGGTTGGCGATGCTGAAATACGGCATTCCCGATCTCCGCACGTTTTTCGAATCCGACCTGCGATGGCTCCGCCACTACGGATTCAGCGCCTTGCAGGTGCCAAGCATGGTCGGGGGGCTGTAAGCCATGAAGTTTACCTTCGGCTGGCTCAAGGAGCACCTGGATACGAAGGCCACCCTGGAAGAGGTGGTCGAAAAGTTGACCATGATCGGCCTCGAGGTCGAACGGGTCCATGACCGCGCCAAGGACCTGGATGGTTTCGTCGCCACCCGGGTGGTGGAGGCCAGAAAACATCCCGATGCCGACAAGCTGACCGTCTGCCGGGTCGACAACGGCACAGATACGCTTGAGGTTGTCTGCGGGGCGCCCAATGCCCGAACTGGCCTCATCGGCGTGTTCGCCGGGTCTGGGTCCTACATTCCGGGCACCGGGATCACCTTAAAACCGACGCAAATCAAGGGCGTCGTTTCCAACGGCATGTTGTTGTCGGAAAAAGAGCTCAATCTCGGCGACGACCATGACGGCATCATCGAATTGCCGGACGACACCCCCCTGGGGTCATCCGCTGCCGACGCCTTGGGACTTGCCGATCCGGTCATCGA
>Ga0207966_1001134_pt1 | contig 14719 bp, 14 predicted proteins | sample Knorr_S23_td_NAD_FD_185611 | JGI IMG/M metagenome (GOLD analysis project Ga0207966, IMG submission 185611) | Marine microbial communities from Southern Atlantic Ocean transect - Knorr_S23_td_NADW_ad_2500m_LV_B (SPAdes) (version 2) | ecosystem: Environmental > Aquatic > Marine > Oceanic | place... | reverse complement strand
GTGGAAGCAGCCAAGCAGGCATACTTCCAACGCGTCCGCCTCACAGGAGCAGCCCGCCGAGGCGAGTATTCGATGGAAATGGCGTCGGTCGCCGACTAGGCGAGCAGTCAGCTATCAGCCGATAATAAGCACGCCCTCTCAATTGAGCAGGGCGTGCTTATCTTATGACAGTCGAATCTAGCACACTGATGCAAAACTCAGGCCGCATTTACCTTTCGACCTGTGTAAACTGGTAGTGTGATTATTCGTGTTCTGATAGCGTGTATCATTGCTCTAAGCGCATCCACCTTTTGAGAATCGTAAACCCGCCATGCTGAGTGGATCGAAGCATGTGGTCGCGTGTGAAACAACACCTGTCATACCGACGACCAGATTCTTCTTCCGCGGTCTCAGAATGACAAATCGCTGAAAGCTGATTGCCAACCCAATGCCAATTAAATTACTCATCGCCACCCGAAACGCTGGAAAGTTAAGAGAGCTTACAGCAATGTTGGGCGACGTCCCGTTTGATCTTGTCTCCTTGAATGACATCGGCATTGATGACGAGGTCGAGGAGACAGGAGAGACCTTCGAGGAGAACGCTGCGTTGAAAGCAGAGACCTACGCTCGACTCAGCGGCCTGCCTGCCCTGGCCGACGATTCCGGGCTGGAGGTCGATGCGCTGGGCGGCGAGCCTGGGGTTCGCTCGGCTCGGTACGCCGGCGAGGACGCCACGGACGCAGATCGCATTGCGTTTTTGCTCCAAAAACTGGAGAATGTGCCACAGGAACGTTGGTCAGCCCGTTTCCGATGCGTCATCGCGCTGGCGTGGCCCGGTGAGCCGACCGAGTTCCATCCTGGCGCCTGCGAAGGCATGATCGTCCCTGAACCTCGCGGTTTCAACGGATTCGGATATGATCCCGTGTTCTTCATACCGCGGATGAACATGACGATGGCCGAGCTTGCCTCTGACAAAAAGAACGGGATAAGCCATCGGAGCATCGCGGTCCAGAGCGCGGCGAAAGCCCTGACAAAAACTGACAACCAAACCAAAATCGAACGGACAGAGCAATAACGTGATCGCCGATAAATTCAACCGTTCCCTCAGAGACCTGCGAATATCAGTCACCGACCGGTGCAACTTTCGGTGCCCGTACTGCATGCCTGCCGAAATATACGGCGAACGATACGAATTCCTGCCAAAGGCCTCGCTCCTCACCTTTGAGGAGATTGCCCGTCTCACGCGGATCATGGTAAAACTCGGTGTTGTGAAAGTGCGACTGACCGGAGGAGAGCCTCTGGTGCGCAACGAAATTGAAAACCTGATCGGCTTGCTTTCGAAAATCGACGGCGTTGAAGACCTGACGCTCACCACCAACGCTTACCTGCTGAAACAGATGGCCCAAAAGCTCAAGGACGCAGGACTCCAGCGCATCACGGTTAGCCTGGACTCCATGGACGATGACGTTTTCAAGACGATGAACGGTCGCGGCTTCGGCACTGAGAGAGTCATTGAGGGCATAGTGGCCGCCGAGCAGGCGGGACTCAGCCCGATCAAAATCAATTCCGTCGTCCAGCGTGGCGTCAACGATCACACTCTTGTTGAGCTGGCACGCTTTGCCAAAGAGCGAGGCTACATCGCTCGTTTCATCGAGTACATGGACGTGGGCAACCTCAACGGTTGGAAGCTTGACCAGGTTGTTTCAGCAGAGGAGATCGTCGAGCGAATAAGCGCCGAGCTCCCACTGGAGCCTGTGCCGACTGAAAGCAACTACGCCGGAGAGGTGGCCCTTCGATACCGGTACGCAGACGGCGAGGGCGAGATCGGGGTCATAGCCTCGGTGTCCAAGCCTTTCTGCGGCGACTGCACCCGCATGAGACTGTCTTCCGAAGGACAGATCGTCACCTGCCTGTTCGCCAGCGTCGGAACCGACCTGCGCACCCCAATGCGCGATGGAGCGTCGGACGAAGACCTGGAGACCATCATCCGACAGACCTGGGGTCTTCGGGACGACCGTTACTCTGAGGAACGCTCCATGCTCACCGAGCAGCCCCGCAAAAAGGTGGAGATGTACCACATCGGCGGGTAGTGGGATTCCAGGGCCTCGAGAATTTCAGGTGACAGATCAGGCCGTCCTAGGCAAGGCAGTTTCTGCGTCGGTGGCAGCTGACGGCGCCAATGAAGGACAAATCAAGCCGCAATGCTGATTGGCGACGAAGCATCTGGTCACTGACATGACAGGCGTTGTCCAGTGACGACTATGATTATTGGGATGCAACTTTAGAATGGCGAGTTCTGACAACCTGATTCCTGACATCATCCTGTCAGTGCGTAAACCAGCAGGGGTCCCGTCGATTCGACGGGACCCCTGTATTATTCGCTTTTCTGGAGGTGTGGGAGGCTAGATGCTCTTCTTGGAGCGGCGTCCTCTCACCATGAAGATTCCGCCAGTTCCCAGCAAGACCACCGCTGCAAACAAGGCCAGCTGGGCCGCGATGGGCACCGAATCGTCACCAACTCCGGGCAGTCCTGGCGCGGTCGGCTGTGGGACTGAAGCCACGGGTTCAGGCGTCGGCTCAGGCATCGGCGTCGGCTCTGCTGTCGGCTCAGGTGTGGGAGTCGGAACCACCTGAACAGGAGTGCCTGGCGCAAGCGTGTAAGTGGCCATAAGTTGGGCCTCTACATACACTTGAGCCGCTCCGCCCTCGCTGGCCCCGCTACCGACCGTGCCGTCACCGTCTGCATCGAATCCGTTTCTGGCGGCGATCAGTGTGCTTACTACGGTTCTACCGCCTGGACCAACGAATATCTTGGCCAACTGCAAGTTGGACTCGCCAATAACGTTGAGAGCAATGTCCCGGGCTTCATTGGCCCAGTTCTCGACGTTGGCGCCACTGGCTTCAACCAGCAGAGCGTGTTCGGCGATGACCTTATCGTCAGGAACGGCGGTGGCGGCAAATGCGCCATGTTTGCTGTCCTGAGCGTGAACTATGACTCCGATGCCGTCGCCCGGGTCGCTGAACGAAGCGTCGTAGTTGGCTCCCTCTGCGCCTTCAATCACGTTGATGACATGGCGCATATGGTTCCGCACGTCTTCAATAGTGTCGGAGGCAGCAGCCAACTCGGCGTGTTGTATCGCAATATCCAACTGAGCCTCGAGGTTGGTTATGATCCCAACGCCGGAACCAGAAGGCCAATCAGACAGCAAGTGCCGGATGTGGGCAATACCGTCCAACGGGACGGAGTAACCGAAAGCCACATTACTCGAAGAGCCAGGGTCATCGTCTGGGACCGACTCTACGGTAATTACGAACGTATTGAACCCGGCTATAAGGTTCTCGCCAGTGTACCCTTCAGAAGCGCTACCGAAGGTGTGCGAGATGGATCCGTCGATGGCGACCGTCATAATGCCGACGCTCATCTCCGCTTCTCCATCATCGGATACCAGCCAGCCCTCATAGGCAGTGCCTTCTGCGGGCGGAGTAATGTCAGTCATCGAAGTCGTGATGCTATCGCTAAGGGATTGATCATCCCATATGACCGCTGTACCTGTTCCTGCTGGCGAACCTGCCGAAATCAACGCGGGCTGTGGTGGTGTTTGAGCCTCCACAGCTACAGGCACGGCTAACAGGGTCAAGAGGGCCAAGAGAAGAATGAATTTAGATCTGGACATACTAAACGTCTCCCCTCCTTTAGTTGGACAAAGATTGGACGCCAAAATCGCAGCGGAAACAGGAGGATTTCACGCCGTACTTACCCTACCACAAGGCATTAGTCTCGCATAGGCCTTGTGAGACGAAGTTTACGGCAAATTGACTAAAGATCGCCCTTCAGGGTATTTACCCCTGTCAGGTCGACACTGCCTCCAGCAGGTTTTATCGTGATACCCGCCGCCTCGAACTCCCAAAAAGGAGCCACGGGTATAATAACAGTCTGACCGTATCCCGTCGAGTCCACGGTGAACCACCCTGAATTGTACTTGGCTCGCCCCTTCATCGGCCAGACCTGGTAAACCTTGTCGGCGGGCAGGAGAGCAAGGTCAACAACTAAGAGGATGGCATTGGTGCCCGTCTGGGACACCATCATCACTCCACGCGCAGATGTCCAAGCGCCAGTCCTTCGAAGAAGGTTGACTGACGAGCCAGAGTTGGCGGACATCAGCCACGCTTTGTAGGTCATATCCTGTTGGGTTTTGATAGCTGCCATGACCTCAGCTTCCCGCTGTTCTGCGGCCCGTAACTGATCCGTCAGGTCATCGTTGGTCTGGGCCACCGAGTTGAGACGGTCATTGAACCAGACCCCTCCAAACACGACTCCTAAAATCAGGGCCTATGCCAAGGCCTTGGCCACGTGGGGCGTAAAGCCCTGGCTGAAACCACGCCCAAACGCTTCGGCCTGCATTATGATCCGCGACGCCAACCGTCCATATCGCTCCACGCGCTTGAACAGCTTGCGGCTCACTTCAGATGGCACCTCAAGTTGAGGCAATTCAAAGGCAAAACTCGCCACCGTCTGGCCGTCACTGTGCAGCGCGACGCTGCATGCGCCGCATGACTCCAGATGCGAGTCCATCAACCGCCTCTCCCTCTCGTCTATGGCTCCAAGGAGATAAGGAACGAACAGTTCCTCAGCCTCTCTACAGTCCATACTCCGCCGACTCCTGCCTCGTGGGGCCAATGGCGCCCCTGAGTTTTTTGATCGCCAATCTCATTCTCGTCTTCACTGTTCCCAGAAGTTGGTCCAACTCCCGAGCGATTCGGAGTGGGTGCACCCTCCAAAATGCGCCAGAATCACGACCTCGCGCTGTTCAGGGCGCAGGATCGTCAGGGCTTTCTTTAGGTGGCTGGACTCAAACTGGGCCGTAGCATACTCCGTCGGATCATCTGAGCGCGACTCTGTCGGCCTCTGGTTCATATCGACGCCGTACTAGATGCGCGTCTGATCTCTGCGACGCTTGCGAAGTTCGTCTATCGCCCTGTGGTGGGCGATGGTGAACAACCATGCTGTGACACTGCCACGGTTGGATTTGTAGCTGCTTCCCCGACGCCATACGTTGAAGAAGGTCCTGAGAGTCACCGCCTCTGAGGCGCCCGGGTCTCTGAGCAGGTGCATGGCCAAGGAGTACACAGGGCCGGAATATCGAGTGTACAACGCTTCCAGAGACCCACGATCCTTGTTCGCTATGGACTCCAGAAGTCGTTTGTCTTCCAGTTCTACATAATTCGTCGGGTCAGCCATGTTAGAAACCTCTACTTGAGACGTATAATGGTCTGAGCCTCCAAAAAATTACTATTCTCTATATATTTGATGGAATCGCAGGGTAACCAAATCGGGTTTCACGCCCCGGAATATTTGACGAATTATACGGTTGTGACCAACCGATGCAGGGAGATGATTTGCTTGAGATAGCTTTCCCGGATATTCTTAAGCGCGAAATAGGCCATTTAGGTATCGAATTAAGTCTTGCACAGCTAGAGCAATTCCAGAGATACTACTACGAATTAAATGAATGGAACTCGCGAGTCAACCTGACATCTGTGACTGAATGGGAGGATGTTCAGTCGAGGCACTACCTGGATTCGCTGACAGTGGCGTTGGTGATTCCGAAGGCAGTCCTCGGTTCTGGACGATTCGTGGATGTTGGCAGTGGGGGCGGGTTCCCGGGAGTGCCTTTGTTATTAGCCTTCCCCGGGATGAAAGGTACGTTGATAGAAGCCACCGGCAAAAAAACCGCGTTCTTAGAACATCTCAAGGATTCGCTAGGGCTGGAAGGACTGGAGGTTTTGAATGGTAGGGCTGAAACTCTGGCTCATGATCCGGCCTTGCGTGAGAGCTTCGACATCGTTCTGGCCCGCTCTATCTCTGGGATGGCAGCTTTGGCTGAGATGACCCTGCCCTTTTGTCGCACCGGAGGTTTGTTGGTGGCCCACAAAGGTCACAATATTGAAGACGAGTTGACAGCAGCGGCCAACGCGATCGCCGTCACAGGCGGAGCCTTGAAAGAGGTGCGGCCTGTCTCCCTCGAAGGTCTCAGTCAGCGCAATCTGGTGGTGGTAGAAAAGGTTTCAGAAACACCGGAACGCTACCCGCGAAGGCCCGGAATGCCATCCAAAAACCCTCTTTGAAATACAACGAATGACACCGCCTGAGCATCGCGTTGAGGATGCCTTGTCAGGCCAAGGTCAGCGTATGACGCCTAACAACCACAAGAAATCACAATCTGTTTCCATTCGCAAGCGAATACTGTCGCTCCCGACCCTGTTGTCGTTCGGAGTGGCGGCGGCGTTTGTGTTTCTACTGGCGACCCAGTTCGATTTGGACTGGTCCGAGACCTTGAGCAACATCCGGTCGATGAACCCGTGGCTGTATCTTCTGGCGCTCCTCCTTTATTACTTGAGTTTCGTGTTCAGGGGAATGAGGTGGCGGTTGCTGGCCCTTAACGCCGTGGACACCGACGAGGAACGGGAGCGGGTTCCCTCGGCGCTTCAATGCTCGCAGGTCATCATCATCGGGTGGTTCGTCAACTCGGTCGTATGGCTCCGGCTGGGTGATGCCTACCGCGCGCTGGCATTCTCGGAGGATGCTAAAAACACTTTCTCGTGGAGTCTGGGAACAGTTCTCGCCGAGCGAGTGTTGGATATGGCAACGGTTGCCGTGGTCTTATTCCTCAGTGTCCTGGTTCTGACAGCGACATCCGACCTGGCGGTGTCCCAGTTCATAATCGTCATGGCATTTGTGGTGGCTTTCGGGGTCCTCACCATAATCCTCATAATCCTCTCAATGCGCCTGTACGGTTCCAAGGTAACCAGGTTCTTGCCGAGCAGATTGGAAGGGCCATATAAAAGGTTCCAGCAGGGAACGTTGGGCAGCTTCAAATCGCAACTGCCGTACATGCTCATTCTTGGACTCGCTGGGTGGCTGTTGGAGATGGCTCGGCTGTATTTCGTAGTGCAGGCGTTGGGTTTGGATATTGGGTTGGCTCTAATCCCTGTGGTGGCCCTGGGACACGCGATTCTCAGCACCGTTCCCACCCCCGGAGGCACCGGCGCCGTGGAACCTGGAATGACCGGATTGCTGTTGCTGAGCCTCGACAGGTCCAATGCCGCATCGGTGGCAATAGTGGACCGTTCCATAACCTACGTCAGCGTCATCGTTATCGGCGGGTTGATCTTCCTGTTGCGTCACGTAATGCGGATGAGGTCGATCAGCAAAGAGACGCCGGTCGCGACCTGACCCCTCTGCCCAGTCCCTTCTCATGAATCATGGACATTGCGCTCCTCGATCAGCGTTCCAGAGGGCACAGACTCGCCCGCTACTTTAAGGTTGTCCGATATCTACGAGTCATTGTGGTAGTTGTTTTGCTCCAGAATTAATCTGAACAAAACAGACAGCAACGCAATTCATGCAATTTTGTGGTTGACTTGATTTAAGAAAAAGCGTAAGCTTCGTCCCATAACTTTGCTAAAGGGGGGATTCTTTATGCTCAAAGAAGTGCATCACGTTGTAAGCCGACCTGGAAGGGTTCACGAGGACCCTGAATACGACATTGCCGTGCCGGATGCCCTCCTTACTGAGCCAGGCATTCGCCAAGATTTAGAGGATGTCTCATTCTATAGCCGAGTGTACCCTCTGGAGACCCAGAACATCGAAAAGGCCGCGGACCGAGAGTGGGTCTGGACAGTGTATGAGCCTGACCTCCGCGAATATAGGCTCAAACACGATGAGATCAACGAGCCTCTGGTCCAGGCCGCGTCCACATCGGGCGACCTCCAGCCAACTACCGCCCCGGTTCCTGGCGCCGATATCACTGAAGCTATCCGCATCAAAGCCCGCGAGTTGGGATTTGGCGAAGTCGGATTCACCAAGTACAACCGCAAATACACCTATGCCAGCAAAAAAGGCTGGGTGAAATATGAACACGCAATATGCCTAGCTCTGGAACAGGATTACCGCCAGACCCAGACAATCCCCAGCCTTGAGGCCGAGTTCACCCACTTCGGCACCTACGAAGACGAAGGCGCGTTGGCGATTGACCTTGCGGCTTTCATCCGTGATGAACTTGGCTACCACGCTCAGATACACAGCCCGAACGACAACAGCGCCGTTTACATTCCGATGTTCGTCGCTGCCGGCCTAGGCCAGTTGGGAGCCAATGGACAGTTGCTGTCTCCTCACTTCGGCTCTCGTGCCCGGCTGATGATCGTCACGACCGACGGCCCTATCACCTACGACCAACCTATTGACTACGGAATCCATCAGTTCTGCCAAGAGTGCCAGGTTTGCGTGAACCGCTGCCCAGGCCGCGCGCTGGTAAAAGAGAAAGTCGTCTGGCGCGGCGTCGAGAAGAACAAGCTGATCTACGACCGGTGCCGCCCCGTCATGGCCCGGTACGAAGGTTGCGCCGTTTGCATGCTGACTTGCCCGATTCAGAGATATGGCATGAAGCCCGTCATGCAGCACTACATCGACACCGACGGTGAAATTCTTGGCAAAGGCACAGACAACCTTGAAGGCTACACCCTGCGAGACAAGGGTTACTTTGGCCCCGGCAAACTGCCAAAGTTCGACCGACCGTTCTTCGATATTCCTCACGGGACCAAAGAGGACTACCTATTTGAGAAGTTCAAGGAAAAGCTGGAGAACAGTGGCGAAACAACCACTGAAGAGATCGTGGACTTCGCCGTCGATCTAAAGAAGATTCTGGCTGAAGGCAAGACCACCAGGGGCGACGAGTAGCCAGACCTTCCCAAGACTTTGAAGAGGGAGCCTAACCGCTTAATCGATATGGGGCCAGATGCCGATGACGGCGCTGGCCCCATATCTTGCCCGACCTTATTCGAGAGGACCAACCCTATGCCCATGTTCCAGAAAGAAAACATCGACGCGCTGTTCGGCGAGTTGAAACGCGACTATGATGACAAGGACGAGAGCGAACAGCTTCATCGCGATGCCCATCTTGCCATCGCATACCATGACGCCAACCGCCCCCTGCCCGAGGCCACAGACACTGTGGTTCTGGATCTCATCGAAAGGCACAAGCCTGCGGATTAGGGGTCAGGCATTCAGGTGTCAAGGGAAGCGGCCATCAGAGTTTGTCATTCTGAACGGACGTGAAGAATCTGGCCGCCAATATGCCAACCGTTGCCCCAAATACGGCCAGATGTTTCGTCTCGACTCAGCATGGCACATTGGACGACGGCGGGCCCGCATTAGCGCTAGCCTAAAATGTAAACGTTCCGTCGAGGATTGCGGCCAGGACGTCTGAGTCGATGTGGCCGCCGGACACGACACAGGCGATCTTGCCTTCACCCGCGCCGCCTGAAAGGGCCGACGCGACAGGCGCGGCCCCCGCCCCCTCCGCCACGATATGATTGCGTTCCACCAGCAACTTTATCGTGGACACCAGATCGGCGACGGACATTATCAGCGATCCGCCCACAACACTGCTCAGAATGGGCCACATGTCAGCGCCCACTGACGGAGCGCCACTGAAACCTTCGGCAAAGCCAGGCGCAGGCCGAGGCTTAATGGTCACAGGCTCGCCCGCTGCCAGCGAAGGAGCAAACGGAGCGCCGGTCTCCAATTCGCAAGCGTATAGTCTGGTCGCTGGTTTAAGAGCGCGAACCGCCGACGCCACCCCTGCCGTCAGTCCACCACCTCCGAAGGGCGTAATCACCGCGTCCACATCGGGCATATCCTCGACGATCTCCACTCCGATCGTCCCCTGACCCGCCATCACCTCTCTGTTGCTAGCTGAGTGGATGAACAGCCCTTCCATCCCTGGATAGTCGTGGGTATATAGAATCAGGTGGAACCAATCAGCGCGGGGAATTTTGATGATCTCAGCGTCCAGTTCTCGGATTGCCTCTAGCTTGTACGCCGGAGCATTGTCCGGCACAATCACGGTGCATTCGAGACCCATTTGACGGGCGCCCCACGCAACCCCCTGAGCCATATTGCCCGTGCTGGCAGTCCAGACTCCGGCCTTCAGGGTTTCGGGGTCGGCGGCTCGCATGGCATTCACTGCGCCCCTGAGCTTGAACGACCCGATGGGTTGGAGATTCTCCAGTTTCAGGTAAATCTCCCTGTCGGGATCATCCACATTCAGCCGCACCAGCGGAGTCCGAATCGCGGCGTCTTTGATGCGGTCGCGGGCTTGGTAGACCTCTTGGAGTGTGATGGGCTCGTGGGGCTTCATGGTTGTGTGTCCTAACCGAGGTTTGTTGGTGTTCTGGAAACTATCACCTTGCTAGAAGGTCGTCAAATCTTTACAACCGTCCCTATTGCGTTCGAACTGATTCGTCAGCGCCATAAACCCAAAACATTCTTCCGCCCTTGCCCTGCTTGCTGATATAATTTGGCAAGCCGAAAACAAGCTGGAGGGACGGGCATGACAATAGAAGCCAAGTTGAACCTGAAGAAGAAGAGCAGCGTCGTCACAGACGGCCCAGACCGAGCCGCCGCGAGGGCCATGCTTCGGGCCACCGGACTCGATGATGATGACATGAACAAGCCCTTTGTGGCCGTGGCGAATCTGGCATCTGACGTCACGCCCTGCAACGTCCATCTGGACAGGCAGGCGCGCAAGGTCAAGGAAGGCCTGAGAGCCGCCAACAGCGTTCCCTTCCTGTTCGGCACTATCACGATTAGCGACGGCATCTCGATGGGCACCGAGGGCATGAAAGCGTCTCTGGTCAGCCGCGAGGTCATCGCAGATTCCATCGAAACCGTCACCTTCGGCGAGAGCATGGACGGTCTGGTCGTCGTGGCGGCATGTGACAAAAACATGCCCGGCGCAATGATGGCCATCGCTCGGCTCAACGTTCCCTCCATTTTCGTCTACGGCGGCGCCATCATGCCCGGAAACTGGAAGGGCAAGGACATCAACGTCCAAGATATGTTCGAAGCCATTGGCGCGTATTCCCAGGGCAAGATCGACCTGGACGAGCTTATCGGCATGGAGCGGGTCGCCTGCCCAGGCGAGGGCGCGTGCGCAGGCATGTTCACGGCCAACACAATGTCGTCGGCCATCGAGGCTATGGGAATGTCAGTCCCCGGAGCCGCGTCGGTTCCGGCCATCGACCCCAAGAACGACCAGATAGCTTTCGACGCAGGCAAGGTGATGTACAGCTTGCTGGAGAAAGACCTCAAACCCCGGGACATCATGACCCGTGAGGCGTTCGAGAACGCCATCCGCGTCGTGCTGGCTATGGGAGGCTCCACCAACGCGGTCCTGCATCTGCTGGCCATTGCTCATGAGGCCCAAGTGCCTCTAGAGATCGACGACTTCGACCGTCTCAGCCGCACGACTCCCTACCTGACGGACCTGCGACCCGGCGGTCGCTACGTAATGTCTGACATGCACAAGATGGGGGGTGTTCCGGTGGTCATGAAGGAGCTTCAGAAAGAGGGCCTTCTCCACGAGGATGTCATGACCATCACAGGCAAGACAATCGGCGAAAATCTGGCCGAGTTCGATGACGGGCCCGACAGCGCGGTGGTGCATCCGATTTCCAAGCCTCGCAGCGCCACAGGCGGTCTCATCATCCTCAGAGGCAATTTGGCCCCGGAAGGAGCCGTGATGAAGGTCGCCGGAACCAAGCACCTGACACACAAAGGCCCGGCAAAGGTCTATGACGGAGAACGCGCCGGTTTCGAGGCGGTCACGCGCAACGAGATCGAACCCGGCGACGTTGTGATAATCCGCTACGAAGGCCCCAGAGGAGGCCCCGGTATGCAGGAGATGCTGGCAGTCACCGGCGCCATCATGGGCACCGACCTGGGAGACAACGTTCTGCTGCTGACCGACGGACGATTCTCCGGCGCGACCCACGGCCCGATGATTGGCCACATCGCTCCAGAGGCAGCTCTTGGAGGTCCGATTGCGCTGATCCAAAACGGTGACATCATCACTCTGGACGCCGAAACCCGCGAACTGAGCGTAGATGTATCCGACAAAGATATGGCCGAGCGGGCCAGGTCATGGAAGGCCCCACTCCCCAATTACACAACCGGAGTTATGGCAAAATACGCCAAACTGGTCTCATCGGCATCGCTGGGCGCAGTCACAACATAGCGAGTAAATAACACCGCATAAACCAAGAACGGGGGACTCGATGAGTCCCCCGTTCTTGGTTTTATTAGAGACGGACTCGCCATTTTGACCCGATGGTTCGGTTCGAATCAGGGCAGCAACCGTAAGTCTCATTACACACTCTTGACACAAAGAATATGAAAAATCCTTTCAAAGGTTACAAATGGTACACATGGGTCATAATTTTGTTCATGGGATTTCTGTTGTTAACCCGACTTGCGCCGATGCTCACACCGCTCTTTTCTGGGGACAGTGGCCATTCGCGCTCAGAGACCGCCACGGTCGTCAGAGTCATCGACGGTGACACGATAGAGGTCGATCTGGATGGGTCGCGATACACCGTCCGGTACATCGGGATAATCACTCCTGAGACCAACCGTACGAGTCGCGGAGTCGAGTTCTACGGCCCGGAAGCGTCAGCGCGAAACCGCGAGTTGGTTGAAGGCAAGACTGTCCGCATGGAGCTCGACGTCTCGTCAACCGACCGATTCGACCGCCTCCTGAGATATGTATATGTGGATGACGAGATGGTAAACGCCACGCTGATATCCGGAGGCTTCGCCGTAGCGTCAGCCTTCCCGCCAGACATAAAGTTCGCCGACAGGTTCGAGAACATTCAAATACAGGCGATGTAAAATCGTCGAGGCGCATGGGCAACTAGCCCCGCCCTGGCAGAGGCGTGTGATCCGTCTTACCCAACGATCTGCGTGCCGCAGGACGCCGAGCCAATGACCTGCAAGGAAATTCCGTCTAATCCATTTCCAGCCCTACGCCCGGATGCTCATAGCTTCGATCCTGACGGCAATGGGCTGGGGTGTGACGGGTAACCGCCCGAATACATGCACGATAATTGAACCTCCTTTGTGCATGAAGTCCCTGCCAAGTACAATGACGGCACCCTGAACCAAGGCGCCATTCTCATGACCGACCAACAACCCAACCCTCTCAAACCTATCAGTGGCCCCATATCCACTGACTACCGCCTTACAGGCAACCGGGCCATGCTTCACGGCGTGGGGTTGTCGGACGACGACCTCGATAAACCGTTTATCGCCATTGCCGATCTTGGGAGCGATGTCACTCCCTGCAACATGCACCTGCATCGGGTGGCTAATTCCGCCCGCGAGGGTGTTCGAGCGGCAGGGGGCGTGCCCTTTACCTTTGGGACCATAACCGTAAGTGACGGCGTTTCTATGGGCCATGAGGGGATGAAGGCGTCGCTGGTCAGCAGGGAGGTTATTGCCGACTCTATCGAGACGGTGTGCTTCGCCGAGCGGATGGACGCGGTTATCGCCGTGGGCGGGTGCGACAAGAACGGCCCCGGCTCGCTGATGGCGATGGCTCGACTCAATATCCCCGCGCTGTACGTCTACGGAGGCTCCATCAACACAGGGCGATACCAGGGCCAGACGATCAACGCTCAGGATGTCATGGAAGGTGTTGGTACTTACCTTGCAGGCGACATATCTCTCGACGAGCTTCGGGGGATGGAGCGCGTCGTTTGCCCAGGCGAGGGTGCCTGCCCCGGCATGTTCACCGCCAACACGATGGCCACAGCCGCCGAGGCTCTAGGCATGGCGGTTCCGGGTTCTGCGTCGATCCCGGCAGCGGACTCTCGCAACATGCAGGGAGCGAGGGCGGCGGGCGCCGTTCTGGTAAATGCCCTGCAAGAGGGAATCCGGCCTCGCGATGTCATGACCCGCCAGGCTTTCGAGAACGCAATCGTTGTCGTCCTGGCTCTCGGAGGCTCCACAAACTCGATTCTGCATCTGCTGGCAATCGCTCACGAAGCGGATGTCCTCCTCGATCTGGACGATTTCGACCGCCTGAGCCGCACTACTCCGTATATTGCAAACCTCAAGCCCGGCGGCCAGTTCGTCGTGGCCGACGTCGATGCCGTCGGCGGCATGCCAATGGTCCTGAAGGAGCTTCTTGACGCTGACTTGATCCACGGCGATGTTCTGACGATGATCGGCAAGACAATGGCTGAGAATCTATCCAGCGTCACAGCAAAACCCGATGGCAACGTGATCCGTCCTGTATCCAACCCTCGGAGTCCCACAGGCGGCCTCGTCGTGCTGAAGGGGAACCTTGCCCCAGAGGGCGCAGTGATGAAGGTCGCAGGCACGGGACACCTGAAGCACGAAGGCCCGGCCCGCTTGTTCAACAGCGAGAACGAGGCGTTCAACGCGGTGGCATCCGGGGAGATCAAGCCTGGTGACTCGGTGGTCATCCGCTATGAAGGCCCCGTTGGAGGCCCCGGAATGCAGGAGATGTTGTCTGTCACCAGCGCCATCGTCGGCAAGGGGCTGGGTGACACCGTTATGCTGTTGACCGACGGGCGGTTCTCCGGCGCGACCCGCGGCCCAATGATCGGACACGTCGCTCCAGAGGCAGCTGTGGGCGGCCCCATCGCCCTGTTGGAGGAAGGCGACATTCTGGTCATGGATGTGGAACGCAGAGAGTTGGGCGTTCGCCTCTCCGAAGAGGAAATGTCTCAACGCCGCGAGCGTTGGACGCCTCGGCCTCCCAACTACACCAGAGGCGTGCTGGCAAAATACGCTCGTCAGGTCTCCTCGGCCTCGCGAGGCGCGGTGACGACGTAGATTAAGGATTTCGGCGCCGCGATTCAATCCCGATTCCCA
>Ga0207966_1001133_pt1 | contig 14729 bp, 16 predicted proteins | sample Knorr_S23_td_NAD_FD_185611 | JGI IMG/M metagenome (GOLD analysis project Ga0207966, IMG submission 185611) | Marine microbial communities from Southern Atlantic Ocean transect - Knorr_S23_td_NADW_ad_2500m_LV_B (SPAdes) (version 2) | ecosystem: Environmental > Aquatic > Marine > Oceanic | place... | reverse complement strand
AGCCCATAAGGAAGCGGCACCCCAAGAGGCCGAGGCGCCGCTGCCCGACGAGGCCCTCGAAGGCGAAGACGAAAGCCGCGGCAGCGAGCCGGCTTGAGCCCGCCTAAAATCATATTTTTCAATAAGTTACGTTGTATTCAAGGGAGCCGGGTTCCCCATGTTTTTGTTTTCGGGGGACACCCCCGGCCTCACGGCCTCCCCCGGGGCATCTTGTTAGCGGTCGCTGGCCCGTTGGTGAAATTCCCGCGGGTGGTCGGGATCCAAAAGTCGGTGCAGGTGAACGATCACATACTTGACGTTGGCCTCGTCGACGTGGGCATGGCTGGCGCCGCGCCAGGCCTGGAGCGCCGATTTGTGATCGGGGTAGATGCCGAGAATGTCGAGCTTGTCCGGGTCGACGAAATCGGTTCCTTGCGGGTCTTCGACCTCGCCGCCGAAAACCATGTGCAAAAGTGGCTTGGCCATGGGGGTGTCTCCAGTTCAGGGGCCCGTGTGCGGGGAAGCTTATCGCCGCCGGCCAGGGGCTGCAAACGCTTACAGGGGTGGTATGATCGCCACCAATCCGGCCCTTACAAAGGAAACGCCGAAAATGATCGACCTCTACACCTGGCCGACGCCGAACGGCCACAAAATTCATATCATGCTCGAGGAAACCGGCCTCCCCTACAACGTCATCCCCATCGACATCAACAAGGGCGACCAGTTCGACCCCGAATTCCTGAAGCTCAGCCCCAACAACAAGATGCCGGCCATGGTCGATACAGACGGGCCGGGCGGCGAGCCCTACGGGCTGTTCGAGTCCGGCGCCATCCTGATGTATCTGGCTGAAAAGACGGGGCAATTCATGCCGGCGGAAATGGCGGCGCGGTACCGGGTCATTCAATGGCTGATGTTCCAGATGGGCGGCATCGGGCCGTTGTTCGGCCAGGCCCATCATTTCCGCCAATACGCCCCCGAGGGCCCGGACCTGACTTACGCCGTCGAGCGCTATACCAACGAAGCGGGTCGGCTTTACGGCGTCCTCGACCGCCGCCTCGGCGAGGCTGAATACCTGGCCGGCGACTATTCGATCGCCGACATCGCCACCTTCCCGTGGACCCGGTCCCACGACCGCCAGGGCCACAGCTTCGACGAATTCCCCAACGTCAAACGCTGGTTCGACGCCATCGATGCCCGCCCGGCGGTGAAGCGCGCCTTGAAGGTGCTCGCCGACAAGCGCAAGCCGGGCTTCGAGAAGGACGCCGAGGCGCGGCGCAACCTGTTCGGCGAGGCGCAGTACCAGAGGCGGTAAAACCTCGAATCTTTATTATTCCGTCAAATTCCTAGAATACCGGGCCGCCGCTGGTGGTGGCGCGCCAGAGGGTGCGGGGCTTGGCCGGCTCCAGCTCATCGCCGAGGATGCGGGCGGCGGCAGTGACCTGTTCGGCGTTCAACGCCTGGCCGCGAATGATGATGAGGTGATGATCGAGGAAGGCGCCGTAGACGGCGTCGCGGTCCTCGCCGCCGATCGGGCGGCTGAGGTCCATTCCGGCGATCTCGGCGCCGAAGCCGTTCTCCATGGGTGTGACGGTGACGGTCATGGCGCATCGACTTTACGGAGGTTGGAGCCGTGGATGCAAGCGAGGTATGGCGGTTGGGGATTTCGGGCTGGTGCCGGGGTGGCAGGCGGCTCCCTCCCCCCCCCTACCTCTTGGCGCGCAGCAGCCGGGCCTTCTGGCGCTCCCAATCGCGTTGCTTAATGGTCTGGCGTTTGTCGTGCTTGCGCTTGCCTTCGGCCAAGGCCAGTTCGACCTTGGCGATGCCGCGTTTATTGAAATAGATGCTGAGCGGCAAAAGGGTCATGCCCTTGCGGTTGACGGCGCCCATGAGGCGGTTGATTTGGCGCCGGTGCAGCAACAGCTTCCTGGCCGCCCGGGGCTCGTGCGACGAAATGCCCGAGGCCGCGTATTCGGGGATATAGGCGTTGTTGAGGAAAAGCTCGCCGCCCTTTTCCGAGGCGTAAGACTCGCCGATGGAGGCGCGGCCTGCCCTCAGGGACTTGACCTCGGAGCCCAACAGCACGATCCCCGCCTCGAAGGTGTCGCCGATGGTGTAATCGCGGCGCGCCTTTCGGTTCTGGGCCGCCAGGCGGCCCGGCGTGCGCTTCTTCTTGGCAGCCATGAAACCTCCTGGGAACCCTTGAGTCGCGTGGCGCTCAGTTGAGCAGCCCGGCGCCGACCATGGCGTCTTTCACCCGTTCCTTGCTGGCGTCCTCGATTTCACAGATCGGCAGCCGGGTTTCGGCCGAGAATTTGCCGAGCAAGCTGACGGCGTACTTGACCGGCCCCGGGCTGGTCTCGCAAAACAGCGAAAAATGCAGCGGCATCAGCCGGTCCTGCAACTCCATCACCGTCGCCAGGTCGCCGTCGCGCCACGCTTTGTGCAGGTCGGCGCACAGCCTCGGCGCGACATTGGCGGTGACCGAGATGCAGCCCACCCCGCCGCCGGCCAGGAACGGCACGATGGTCGCGTCCTCGCCCGAAATTTGGCAGAAATCCTTACCCACGGCGAGCCGTGTCGCCATCGGCCGGGCCAGGTCCTGGGTCGCGTCCTTGACGCCGACGATGTTGGCCAGCTTGGCCAGCCGGGCCATGGTATCGACGCTCATGTCGACGACGCTGCGCCCGGGGATGTTGTAGATGAGGATCGGCAAATCGACGGCGTCGTTGATCGCCTTGTAATGGCGGTAGAGCCCTTCCTGGGTCGGCTTGTTGTAATACGGCGTAACCACCAGCGCCGCCGTCGCGCCGGCGTCCTTGGCGTGCCGGGTCAGCATGATCGCTTCTTCGGTGGAATTGGACCCGGTGCCGGCGATCACCGGCACCTTGCCGGCGGCGGCCTCGATGCAGGATTCGGTGACCCGCATGTGCTCTTCGTGGCTGAGCGTCGGCGATTCGCCCGTGGTGCCGCAAGGAATCACGGCTTCCGTTCCTTCGTCGATTTGCCACTCGACGAAGGACTGAAAGGCGTCTTCGTCCACACGCCCGTCCTTGAACGGCGTGACCAGGGCGGTCATCGACCCTTGAAACATGATTTCCTCACTTGAATTGGCCTTATTGAGCGGCGAACATACCCATATTAACCGCTTTGCGGCAAGCGCCCGTGGGATTCGGGTGGAATTCTGGCGGGATTCGAGTCCTTTTTGGGCCGTTTTTTTGTTGGCCCCTAGGGGCTGGGGGGCCGAAAAATCCGTTTAACGGGCCATATCGCCACCTTCACCATCGGCATCGCCATCGGCTGCCTGGTCGTCCTGGTGCCGGGAACGCCACCGGCGGCCGGACTGCCCTCCGTACCACTTCGGGAGACGGGCCTGCTGTCGGCCGACGACGCCAAGGCGCTGAAGGCCGGGCTCGAGGCCGTCGAAGGCGGCAAACCCGGGCGCGCCCGGTCCATTGCCCGCGCCATCAAGGACCCGGTTGCCGCCAAGATCCTGCTCAGGGAGCGCCTGGCCAAGCCCAACCCCAAGGCCGATTTCGCCGAGATATCGGCTTTCATGGCCGAAAACCCCGACTGGCCCGGCCAAATTGGGCTGCAACGCCGGGCCGAGGAGGCGATGAACGGCCAAACCTCCGATGGCGTGGTCCTGGCCTGGTTCGAGGACCGCGAGGCGCTAAGCGGTTACGGCAAGGCCCGCCTGGGCGAAGCGTTGATGGCCGCCGGCGAGGAACGCCGGGGCCGCGAGGTCATCCGCGACGCCTGGACCAACGGCGACTTCACCAAGCGGCGCGAACGCGCCTTTTACAAGCGCCACCGCCGCCTGTTGAGCATCGACGACCACAACCGGCGCCTCGACCGGCTGTTGTGGGAAGGCCGCAATTGGCCGGTGCGCCGGATGCTGTGGAAGGTCAAGCACGACGTCAGGGCGCTCGCCATCGCCCGGATGTTCCTGCGCCAGCGCCGGGGCAACGTCGATACCGCCATCGCCAAGGTTGCCGACGAGCTTAAAAGTGATCAGGGCCTGATCTACGAACGGCTGCGGTGGCGGCGCCGCCGCGGCAAGTACGCCTCGGCCATGGAGCTTCTGGAAAACCTTCCCGACGACCTGAAGCACCCGGCTCGCTGGTGGATCGAGCGCGGCTATCTGGCCCGCTGGAATCTCAACCAGGGCCATGTTTCCGCCGCCTACCGGATGGCCAAGGATCACCGGCTTAAATCCGGCCCTGCCTTCGCCGAGGCCGAATGGCTGGCGGGCTGGATCGCGCTTCGGTTTCTCGACGATGCCAAAGTCGCCCTGGACCATTTCGTGACCCTGTATGGGGGCGTCAAGTATCCCGTCAGCCTTGCCCGCGGCGCCTATTGGGTGGCTCGGGCGATGCAGGCCCTGGGCGAGACCGATGAGGCCCGGGGCTGGCATCATCTGGCGGCCCGCCATCCGACGACCTATTACGGCCAGTTGTCGATCGCCCGGTTGCGTCCGGGGGAAAGCCTGAAGCTGGCGCAGCAACCGGAAGTCGGCACCGACGAAACCAAGGCCTTCGAAGGCCACGTCCTTGTCCGTTCCGTCAACATGTTGGGCGAAATCGGCGAAAAGGATCGCCTTCGGCCGTTCATCTCGCGTCTCGATGAATTGGGGGACACGCTGGGCTGGCGGCTGTTGACGGCGGAACTGGCCGGCGCCAACGACCGCCTCGACCTTTCGGTGATGATCGCCAAAAGGGCCGGACGCGACGGTTGGCAGTTCCCGCAAGCGGCCTTTCCGGTGCTGCTGCCGGGCCCGATGAACGTCAAGGCCGGTGTCGCGCCCCTGGAGAGGCCGCTGCTGCTGGCCGTGGTCCGCCAGGAAAGCGCCTTCAACGTCAAGGCCAAGAGCAACGCCAACGCCCAGGGGTTGATGCAGTTGCTGCCGCGCACCGCCTATAAGGTGGCGAAAAGGCTTCGGGTGCCGTTTTCCCGTCGCCGCCTGACCACCGACAGGGTTTACAACCTGACCCTGGGCCAGGCTTATCTGTCGGAGCTTTTGGCGGCCTTCAAGGGCTCTTACGTGCTGGCGCTGGCGGCCTATAACGCCGGGCCGAAGCGGGCTCGCCAATGGCTTCGCAGCAACGGCGATATCCGCAAGGCCGACGTCGATTCCATCGACTGGGTGGAGCTGATTCCGTTCCGGGAAACCCGGAACTACGTCCAACGGGTGCTGGAGAACTTACAGGTCTATCGATTGCTGTTGGCGAAAACCGAAACCGCGTTAAGGCTGGAACGCGATCTGCATCAATGATTGGTGGACCGCGGTTGACCGTTTCGGGCCGGAGTCGCACAATTCTTTCACCGGCTCGTCAAGGGCCAGAACCAAAGGCAGGAAGCAAAGTCCATGGCCGCTAAAATCGAAGATATCGGCGCCTGCGTCTTTGACGCCTACGGCACCTTGTTCGACGTCGCCGCTGCCGCGGCGCAGTGCCGCGACGCCCTCGGCGACAAGGCCGACGAACTGTCCGTCCTGTGGCGGACCCGGCAGCTTGAATACACCTGGCTCCGGAGCCTGATGCAGGAATACGTCGAATTCCGGCAGGTCACCGGCGACGGGCTGGATTACGCCATGGCCGCGCTCGGCATCGAGGACGACGCGCTGCGTCAGCGCCTGATGGACATCTACATGCGCTTGGATGCCTACCCGGAGGTCAAGGACGTGCTGAGCGCGCTTAAAGCGGGCGGCATCAAGACCGCGGTCCTTTCCAACGGCTCACCGGAAATGCTGTCCTCCGCGGTCGACAACGCCGGCATCGCCGACCTATTGGACGACGTGTTTTCGGTCGATTCCATCGGCATCTACAAGCCCCATCCGAGCGTCTACCAGATGGCCGTGGACGGCCTTGGCGTCGACGCCAGGCGTATCTGCTTCATGTCGTCGAACGCCTGGGACGCGGCGGCGGGCGCCAATTTTGGCTACCGGGTAGTGTGGGTGAACCGTTTCGGCCAGCCCCAGGAACGCATCCCCGGTGAGCCCGAGCACGAGGTCAAGACCCTCGAAGCCCTGCCCCCGTTGTTGGGGCTTTAGGGGCGTTCCATGACCGGGACCGGCGGCGGCTACCGGGAACGCTGGCTGACGGCCCAGGACGGCCTCAAGCTTTATTTCCGCGATTACCTACCCCCAGGGGGCGTGACGGGGGGCGGCCCCGCCGCTTCGGCGACGCCGGTGCTGTGCCTGCCCGGCGTTTCGAGGAATTCGAAGGACTTTGCCCCGTTGGCCCAACGGCTGTCCCAGGGACGCCGCGTGATCTGCCCCGATTACCGGGGCCGCGGGCGGTCCCAATACGACCCCGACTGGCGCCATTACCACCCGCCGGTCTATGTCGACGACATCCGCCATCTTCTCTGCGCCTTGGGCGTGCACCGAGTCCACGTCATCGGCACGTCGCTGGGCGGCATCCTGGCCATGGTCATGGCGGTGGCGATGCCGGGCACGGTTGCCGGCGCCGTGCTCAACGACATAGGGCCGGAAATCGACATCTCGGGGTTGGCGAAGATCATCGACTATTTGAGCGACGACACCCCCCTTCCCGACTGGGACGCCGTCGTCGGCCGCCTCCGGGAAACTTTTCCCGACCTGCCGGCGCGCTCGCCCGAGGACTGGCTGACCATCGCTCGCAACACGTATAAGGATTCGCCGGGCGGCGGGCTGGTCCATGACTGGGACCATGCCATCGTCAACCAGTTCGCCAAGGCGCTCGGCGGCAAGGTCAGCCTGTGGCCGCTCTTCAAGGCGCTGGAGCGGGTGCCAGTGTTGACCGTCCGGGGCGCATTGTCGAATATCCTAAGCGGAAAAACCCTTCGCCGGATGGCGGAGACCCTGCCTGGTATGGCGCAAGTCACGGTCGAAGACTGCGGCCACCCGCCGAGCCTGACCGAAGCCAATGTATTGGAGGCCCTCGATGTCCACCTCGCCCGCGCCTGAGGCCCCGACCTATGACGACGTGGTCGCGGCGGCGGAACAAATCGCCGGCCACGCCGTCATCACGCCGCTGCTGGAGAGCCCGCTGCTCAACGAAAAACTGGGCGGCCGCCTGCTGGTCAAGGCCGAGTGCCTGCAACGGAGCGGGGCGTTTAAGTTCCGCGGCGCCTATAACCGGATTTCACGCTTCGGCGACGAACAGCGCAAGGCCGGCGTCGTCGCCTTTTCGTCCGGCAACCACGCCCAGGGCGTCGCCATGGTGGCGCGGATGCTGAACGTGCCGGCGGTCATCGTCATGCCGACGGACGCGCCCGAGATCAAACTCGCCAACACCCGGGCCTATGGGGCCGAGGTGGTGATGTATGACCGCGAAACGGAAAGCCGCGAGGAAATCGGCGAAAGATTGGCCGCTGAGCGCAAGGCCACCCTGGTGCCGTCCTACGATGACCCCTTCATCATCGCCGGCCAGGGAACAGTGGGCCTTGAGATCGCCGCCCAAGCCCGGGAAATGGATGCCAAGCTTGACGCGGTGATCGTCCCATGCGGCGGCGGCGGGCTGATTTCCGGATGTGCGCTGGCGCTTTCCGAGGAATGCCCGGAGGCTAAATTATTCGCCGCCGAACCGGAGGGTTTCGACGATACCGCCCGCTCGTTGGCCGCCGGCGAGCGGTTGTGCAACGACCCGGGCGGCAAGACGTTTTGCGATGCGCTTGTCCTGCCGACTCCCGGCGCGTTGACGTTTTCGATCAATCGAAGGCTTCTCGCGGGCGGCTTCGCCCTTGGCGACGCCGAGACGGCCGGGGCCATGAAGGCGGCGTTTCAATACCTAAAATTAGTCGTCGAGCCGGGCGGCGCCGTGGCTTTGGCGGCGGCCTTGACCGGGGCCTATGACTGCCGGGGCAAAACCGTGTCCGTGGTCTGTTCCGGCGGCAACGTGGACCCGGGTGTCTTTGCCGCCGCGTTGGGCGCTGACGAGGATTGACAGGGCGCGCGGTTGCGTCCGGGCTAAAATCGAAAACCGGTGAGGAAATTATTTAGTGGATTTTATCCACTAGAGGCGGCGACCGCCTTGGGGTCGATGTCCTTGGCTTCGCCCGAGGCGCTGCCCTTGGACCCCGTGGTTCCCGTTTCCCGGGCTTTGTCCAGGTGGCGGGCTGGATCGTCCTTGACGACGACGTTGACCCGGGCGTCCGGCTGTTCCTTATTTTCGACTACGCGCTTGCAGCGGCCTTCGAGGAAGGCGCCGGTTTCGATGGCCAGGTCCTCATGCAGGATATCGCCGACCACATACGCGGTCTTGGCCAGTTTGACGGAGCGGGACTTGATCTGGCCGTTGACGGTGCCGTAGATAGAGACGGAATCGGCGACGATCTCGCCCTTGATATTGGCGGTTTCGCCGACGAGAAGGGACTTGGTGCGGATATCGCCGTCAACGGCGCCGTCGATCTGTATTTCACCGTTGCTGTTGAGGTCGCCGACGATCTTGAGGTCGGCGCTGATGATCGAGGGCGGCGATGATTTGACGACGGGATTTGATTCCACGACGGCTCCGGTTGCCTTTCTATTTTTGGAAAACATTCCGACCTGCCTTTATAAATTTCATGGGATTCTTGGCCCTTCCCCTGAAAACAACTTCATAATGCAGGTGCGCACCCGTGCTTCGTCCAGTTCTCCCCAGCAAGCCGATTTTCTGATGGAATTTTACCTTCTGTCCTTTCTTGACGTAGAACTTGTTCAGGTGGCTATAGCGGGTCTTCATGCCCGCGCCGTGGGTGATTTCCACCAGCTTACCGTATTTCCCTTTCCAACCGGCGTATGTTACCACCCCGGGGGCCGTTGAGTATACTTTAGACTTGAACCCGCCGCCAAGGTCGAGCCCGTAATGGGACGCCCATCGGCGGTTGATGGGATCGCGCCGTTTTCCGTAACTGCTTGTTACGTAAAAGGAAATAAGCGGCGGCGCCAGCGGCATCTTCTGCATGACATTCCGCAGCGCCTCCATGCGGCCCATTTTGACGTCCAATTTGGCCAGCTTGGCCTTCATTACCTTGGTCGGTTCGTGTTCGGGCTTGAGGGCGATAAAGGGACCGCCTTGGCCTTTGGGGCGCAGGTCCTGATCTTTCAGCAGACGGCTGACCTTGATTCCCGACAACGCGACGATTTTTTCCATGTTTTTGATGGAGACGGCGGTGCCGGCGGTCAGGCGCTTGATCGCCTGTTCTTCGGATTCCCGGAATTCGACGAGGCGGCTTTCCAGGATCTTGATCTGGCCCTGCATCCGATTGCCCTTGTAAATTGACTGGTTGCGTTCGGCGAGCGCCTTTTGCAGGTCGGCCTCGGCGGTGTTCAGGTTGCCGGCCAGCGAAAAATTCTGGTTGGCGATGGTCCGCATCTTATTTTCGATATCGGCCACCTTGTTCTTCAGATTCTCCCGGGCGGCGGCTATTTTCTGGCGCTCCGATTTGGTCACCTTGAGCTTCTTGGAAACCGAGGCCAGGCCTTGTTGCAGGGAGGCGTTTTTCTGGGCCAGGCCCAACATTAGGGCATGGCTTTCTTTCATGTCGGTGGTCAGGTTGGTGAACTTCCTCTGGTATTCCGAAACCTCGCCCAGGAGGGTGCGGTAGGCTCGCTTTGAATTGGCGATCAGATCGTCCTTGGCGACGATGATGGCGTCGAAGTGAACGAGGGTGGTCGTCGTAAAGGTCATCCACCCACCGGTCATCAGAAGCACCAGGGCGATGGCGATCTGCCACCCCTTGGTCAGCCGGATAAAGGAAACCCTGCCTTCGGTTCGAAAATGAATTTGTCTTTCGGAAAAAAGACGGTCAATCAATTCAACGAACCGCTCCTTAAAGGTCCGTTGGCGATTAGGCCATTTTTTCATGACAACTCCTCAACACACTTCCCTCATGAGCCGCCCTTGAACCCCTGGTTTTTTTTTGGTGGTGGCTAAGACCGTGAAAAACCGGCCTAGACCCACGGCTCCGGCTCGTTTTTACCGGATTTTCCATCGTCGGCGGCTGCTTCGATCCCTGGCGCAAAAGCCTATTGAACGTAAAGAACCGGATGTTTTCTTGCAAGGGTATAATGTGGTTGAAGATGGGGATTAAATTGCATCGGGGAGGCCCGGGCCCGGGGCTTGGGAAGCTTCGCCCCGGCCGCCCCGGCGGGCCCGAAAGCGGCGTAAACGCTGGATTTGAGGGCCGAATAATAACCACCACCTGGGGGGAAATTTCGTTTAAAAGTACCCGATCTTATGCTTAACGCGGTTTAAAGAGACGCGCCATGAACCCGACCGGCTCGACCGCCGCCGAAAATTGGAATCTCCGCGATCCGGCCCAACTTCTAGCCACCGGATTCGGAGTCGGGCTGCTGCCGAAGGCCCCCGGCACCTGGGGCTCGCTTTTCGCCCTCCCCACTGCCTGGGGTATCGTCGCCGCCGCCGGACAACCGGGGTTGGCGTTGGCCGCCGCCGGCGTCTTCGTCCTTGGGATTTGGGCGGCCGGCGCCTGCGTCGAAAAACAAGGCATCCAGGACCCCGGCCCCGTGGTCATCGACGAAATCGCCGGCCAGTGGGTGGTGCTGGTGTTGGTGCCCATGGACCTGATCCATTACGGCGTCGGCTTCGTCCTGTTTAGGGCCTTCGACATCCTTAAACCCTGGCCGGTCGGCTGGGCCGACCGGGAAATCAAGGGTGGCCTCGGGATCATGCTCGACGATGCGCTGGCGGCCGGCTACGCGGCGGCGGTGCTGTGGGGCGTCGCCTGGGCGATGGCAGGATAGGATGTTCACCGACCAACAATTGGCCCTGGCCGAAGCGGTGCTCGATGCCTGCCGTCAGGCGGGGCTTAGGATCGCGGTGGCGGAATCGTGCACCGGCGGCCTGATTGCCGGTTGCCTGACCGCCGTTTCCGGATCGTCCGACGTGGTCGAACGCGGCTTCGTCACCTACACCAACGAGGCCAAGCAAGAGATGCTCGGCGTGCCGGAAACGCTGCTTGCCCGTCACGGCGCCGTCAGCGAGCCCGTCGTCCGGGCGATGGCCGAAGGGGCGCTTGCGAACTCCCCCGCCGACCTCGGCGTCGCCGTGACCGGCGTTGCCGGGCCGACCGGCGGCACGGCGGAAAAGCCCGTCGGGCTGGTGCATTTCGCCTGCGCCCGGAAAGGCGCCGAAACTCTGTCCGAGCACCACCAGTTCGACGGCGACCGCGATTCCGTGCGCGCCCAGTCGGTGGATGCGGCGCTGGCGATGGTGAAGCGGCTGGCCGGCTAGGTTTTGTCACCGCCGTAAAGGACCGCGGCGCGTTTCTCGAACGACGAGATCATCCGCTGCACGGCCTCGTTGAACACGGCGCCGATGGCTTTTTGCATAAGCCGGGAGCGGAACTCGAAATCGACGAAGAAGTCGATCAGGCATTGGCCGTCGCCGTGCGGCTCGAAGAGCCAGTGGTTGTTCAGGTACTTGAACGGCCCCTCGGAGTAGGTGACGTCGATGCGCCCGGGCCGGCCCCACTGCACCCGGGTCGAGAACCTCTCGCGGAACACCTTGAAGCCGATCACCATGTCGGCCAGCACCATCTCGTCGTCGCGCTGGCGTATCCGCGTCGCCACGCACCAGGGCAGGAATTCCGGGTACTTCTCGATGTCGATCACCAGATCGAACATCTGCTCACGCGTGTGCGGCAGGACGCGTTTCTCGGCGTGGGTGGGCATCAAGCCTTAGGCGGACCGCCGCGCCTTTTGCAGCGCCTCGAAGTCCTTGCCGGCGTGATAGGACGAACGCGTCAACGGCGACGAGGCGACGCGCAGGAACCCCTTGGCCAGCCCTAAGCGCTTGAAGGCCTCGAACTCGTCCGGGGTGACGAAGCGCTCGACGGGGGCGTGGCGGCGGGTCGGTGCCAGGTACTGGCCGATGGTCAGGAAATCGACGTCGGCCGAGCGCAGGTCGTCCATCACCTGGTGCACCTCGACCGGCTCCTCGCCCAGGCCGACCATGATACCCGATTTGGTGAAGATGCCTGCGTCGAGGGTCTTGGCCCACTCCAGCAGCTTCAGGGATTCAAAATACCGCGCCCCGGGGCGAATCGACGGATAGAGCCGGGGCACGGTCTCAAGGTTGTGGTTGAAGACGTCGGGGCCGGCGGCGATGACCGCCTCCAAGGCGCCCGGCTTGTCGCGGAAGTCGGGCGTCAGCACCTCGATCGTCGTTTCCGGCGAGGTTGCGCGGATGCGCTCGACGCACTTGACGAACTGCCCGGCGCCGCCGTCGTCCAGGTCGTCCCGGTCGACCGAGGTGATGACCAGGTGCTTCATGCCCAACTCGGCCACCGACAGCGCCAGGTTCAGGGGCTCCATGGCATCGACGGCCCTGGGCTTGCCGGTGGCGACGTTGCAGAAGGCACACGCCCGGGTGCAGATATCTCCCAGGATCATCACCGTCGCGTGCTTCGCCGACCAGCACTCGCCGATATTGGGGCACGCCGCCTCCTCGCACACCGTGTGGAGACCCAACTCACGCATGAGCCGTCGGGTCTCGGCGTAGCCCTTCGACGTCGGTGCCTTGACGCGAATCCAGGCCGGCTTGCGCAGCACCGGGTTTTCCGGATTGCGGGCTTTTTCCGGGTGGCGGTGCTGGCGCAGATTTTCGACGTTGCTCATGATCAAGCCATTTTAAATATGGATCGCCCGGCCGAAGGCGTCCAGGACCGATTCATGCATCATCTCGGACAGCGTCGGGTGCGGGAAGATGGCGTGCATCAGTTCTTCCTCGGTCGTCTCCAGGCCCATGGCGACGACGAAACCCTGGATCAGCTCCGTCACCTCGGTGCCGACCAGGTGGGCGCCCAGCAGTTGCCCGGTCTTGGCGTCGAAAACGGTCTTGACCAGGCCGTCGACCTCGCCCAAGGCAATCGCCTTGCCGTTGGCGAAGAACGGGAAACGCCCGACCTTGAGCACATGGCCGGCCTTCCTGGCCGCGTTTTCGGTCAGCCCGACGCTGGCGATTTGCGGATGGCAATAGGTGCAGCCCGGAACCTGGCCCTTGTCCAGGGGGTGAGGCGAAAGCCCGGCGATCTTCTCGATGCAGATGACGCCTTCGTGCTCGGCCTTGTGGGCCAGCAACGGCGGCCCGGCGACGTCGCCGATGGCGTAGACGCCGGGCTCATTGGTGCGCGAGAACTCGTCGACAACGATGCCGCCACAGTCGGTCTTGACCTTAGTCGTCTCCAGCCCGATGCCTTCGATGTTGCCCTGGACGCCGACGGCGGAGATCACCCGCTCGACCTTGATCTCGGTCTTGTTGCCGTCCGCGTCCTCGACGGCGGCGGTGACCGACGCCTTGGTCTTCTTCAGCCCCGTCACACGGGCCCCGGTGATGATGGTCATGCCCTGGCTCTCGAATTGCTTGTGGGCCAGGGCCGCGATCTCCGCGTCCTCGACGGGAAGGATCCGCTCCAACACCTCGATCACCGTCACCTTGGCGCCCAAGGTGTTGAAGAAGCTGGCGAATTCGATGCCGATGGCGCCCGAGCCGATGACCAGCAGCGATTTCGGCATGGTGTCCGGGACCAGGGCCTCGAAATAGGTCCATACCTGCTTGCCGTCCGGCTCAAGCCCCGGCAGGGTCCGCGGCCGGGCACCGGTGGCGACGATGACGTGCTTGGCGGTAAGCGTCTGTTTGTTTCCGTCATTCCCGACCACGTCGACTTTTCCGGGGCTGTTGAGCTTCGCCTCGCCGTCGATGACGGCGACCTTGTTTTTCTTCAACAGGAACCCGACGCCTTTGTTGAGCTGGTCCGAGATTCCACGCGAACGCTTGACCACCTTCTTTAAATCGAAGCCGACGGACTTCGCCGACAGGCCGTAATCATCGGCGTGGGTCATGGTATGGAAGATTTCCGCCGAGCGCAGCAGCGCCTTGGTCGGGATGCAGCCCCAATTGAGGCAGATGCCGCCCAGATGGGTCTTTTCGACGACGCAGACCTTGAGCCCCAATTGGGCCCCGCGGATGGCGGTGACGTAGCCGCCCGGGCCGCTGCCGATGATGATGACGTCGAAAGTGTTCTCAGCCATGGCCCTGCCCTCCTAAAGAATGAACTGAAGGGGTTCTTCGATGATCGCCTTCAGTTCCTTCAAGAACCCGGCCGCCGTCGTGCCGTCGATGCAGCGGTGGTCGACGGCCAGCGTCAGGGTCATCACCGTCGCCGTGGCCAGGGCGCCGTTCCTGATCACCGGCCTTTGTTGGCCGGCGCCGACGCTGAGAATCGCGCCTTGCGGCGGGTTGATGATCGAATTGAAGGACGCGACCCCGAACATGCCGAGGTTCGAAATCGTGAACGTGCCGCCCTCGTATTCATCGGGCTGAAGCTTGCCTTCCCGGGCGCGCGCCGCCAGCGCCTTGGTTTCGGCCGAGATCGCGCCGAGGCCCTTGTTGGCGGCGTCGCGGATGACCGGCGTGATCAGCCCGCCCTCGATGGCGACGGCGACCGAGATGTCGGCGCGGCTGTAATAAAGGATCGCGTCCTCGGTGTAGGACACGTTGCTGGCCGGAACCCGCATCAACGCCACGGCGGCGGCCTTGATGACGAAATCGTTGACGGAAATCCTGTAATCCGCGTCCTCCCGGTCGTTGAGGCGCTTGCGGTAGTCGAGCAGCGTGTCCAGCCCGACGTCCATGGACAGGTTGAAATGCGGCACGTCGCGGGCGGACTCGGTCAGCCGCCGGGATATGGCCTTGCGCATGGATGAATTTGGCACCGCCTCGAAGGCCGGCATGGTGCCCAGCAGCGGATCGTCGCGGTTGATGGGC
>Ga0207966_1001132_pt1 | contig 14737 bp, 15 predicted proteins | sample Knorr_S23_td_NAD_FD_185611 | JGI IMG/M metagenome (GOLD analysis project Ga0207966, IMG submission 185611) | Marine microbial communities from Southern Atlantic Ocean transect - Knorr_S23_td_NADW_ad_2500m_LV_B (SPAdes) (version 2) | ecosystem: Environmental > Aquatic > Marine > Oceanic | place... | reverse complement strand
GTCCTTGGAGTCCTTCGGCGACTCCCAACTCATCGCTCTGCCAGGCGGAGTGGTTGTCTTGAAGGACGGCGCCGTGGTCGGCGCAATCGGCGTCGGAGGACTGCCCAGCGGCATCGACGACCAGTCCATTGCCCAAGCCGGATTGGCGGCAATGAACGTTTAGCCCGGTATAGCTTCAACCAACACAACTTCGGCCAGTGAGGAAGAATGTACGTAAGAGCGGCAAATGTCTTGGTTCGGCCTGAGAAGATGCAGGAGGTAATCGATCTCCATAACGACTCCCTGATCCCGGCCGCCAAGGCCCAAAAGGGGTGGCAAGGCAGCTACCTTATGACCGACGCAGATGGCGGCAAGATCCTCTCGATCACCGTCTGGGAATCGGAGGCGGAAATGCTGGCCAGCGAGTCCGGAACCGGTGATCTGCAAGAGCAGGTGGCGAAATTCGACAGCGTTTTCTCCGAACCGCCAAACTTCAGCCATTATGAATTGACCGCCGAGGCGTCAGCCGCCTAACCACCTCACCTGGATCAAAGGGAGAGTCTTTCGATGGCCAGAGTTATTGGCATAACCGAACAGGAAGCTACACCTGAGATCAAAGAATTGTTCCAGCGTCAGCGCAAGATGTTCGGCGATGTGTTGAACACTACTCCGGTATTTGCGCTGAGGCCGACGATCTTGGCCGGATCAACTGCCTTGGCCGCTGGTATCGACACCTCCGGCTTGATCGAACCTCCGTTGAAGTACTTGGTCTATACCAAGACCGCTTGGATCAACGGCTGCCCCTTTTGAATCGACATCAATGCGTCCAGGGCGGCGCAAGAGAACGGTTCCGCGGAAAAGTTGGGACACCTAGACGGCTACAAGAAAAGCAGTCTATTCAGCGACCGCGAAAAGTTGGCTTTGGAGCTTGCCGAGCGCATGACCCACACAGGGAAACGCGTAACGGACCGTTTCTTCACGAAGCTGCAGCGGGAGTTCAGCGACGAAGAGTTGGTGGAGCTGGCGGCAATCATCGCTTATGAAAACTTCCGGAGCAAATTCAACCCGGTGTTCGGGATCGAAGCCAACGGGTTGTGCCACCTGCCCGCAGTTGAATCGATGGCGGCGGCGGCAACTGAGAAGTTCCATTAAGTCCAAAGGTTCAAGCCTTCTGTTGATTCAGGATCGCTGAGCTACTGGTTCTGCGCATAGACTCAACTCACGCCTCCGAATTCACCGGAATGGTAGACTAACGTTAATGAAATTTACGAGTGAATTGGTGCAGCTGGTTGAAATCTCTGGTTACGATGGCGCTTGTCATAAGTGCACTGGTTACCACCGCCTGTACCGTAGTTGATCCCGACCCAACCCCCAATATCCCTGAAACCGTGGAGGCTGCCGTAGCAGCCGCGTTCCCCATGGAGACACCTAACATCGACTCAACGGTCGCAGCGGGATTCAAGCGACGTTGGAGGCTGAGCCAGCTTCGGCGAAAACTATTTCCCTGGCAGCCACACCTGCTCCGACGCCTCCCCCTTCTTTAGCTGAGACCATCGAACGAGTTAGGCCGGCCATCGTCAGGATCGAGAGCTTCGAAGGTAGCGGCAGTGGCGTAATCATCGAAACCTCCGGTCAGACCGCTATCGTATTGACGAATTTCCATGTGATCGAAGATGGTGATCCGATCTACGTTACGGTCAACGATTCAAAGCGTTACTCGGCGACGATTCGGGGCACCGATCCGGCCAGAGACCTGGCGGTACTGAACATCTGTTGCGGTACATTTCGGCCGATCGACATCGCCGGCCCAGCGGATGTGGAGCAAGGAAGCGAAGTGTTCAGTATGTGCTACCCCATAAGCCTGGCAGGCTCTGCCACGGTAACCAGAGGGATCGTGTCGACCACTCGTTATGACACCGCGCGTCTAAGCGAGGTGATCCAGTCCGATGCGGCGATCAACCCTGGGAATAGCGGCGGTCCCATGTTGCTGCCATCGGGGGAGATCATCGGAATAAACACCTTCAAATACGAGACATCTCTCAGCGGCCGGCCGGTTGAGGGTTTGGGATTCGCCATATCGGCAAAAACCATAAAGGAGCAATTAAGCGAGTTGAAATCAGGCTCATATCGCGTGCTGCCCACGCCTACCCCCGTACCCACGATAGTTCCAACCCCGGTGCCCACCGCCACCCCGGTCGTGATCTATGACTTTGGGAACAGTCGATTCCCCGCAACGTCGACCAATCTTTCTTTGAGCAATTCGCCGCTCAAGATCACCGGCGCTATCGAGACTGGAGGAGATGTAGACACTTTCGTGTTCCAGGGAGACCACTGGAGAAACATGCGCCTTCAACGCAAATTATCTGTTGCGTGGCTCCATTGTGACTGCGACCGGTCATCCCGAAATGGTCCTTTATACCACGTTCCCATCAATGCCACTGGCCATCGATGACCGTGGAGGGGCTCTGATTTATGTGACAAGCGGGGGCGCCATGTACCTAGATGTGTCCGCCTACAGCCCCCTCCTGACCTGCGACTACATGATAGTGATAGACCGCGTGCCATAGCAGGTTTTCACCTGGCAATTCACCTCTCTTCCCCAAGCCCCACCAACACCACCAACACCACCCCCCGCTCCACCTGTTCCCCCTCCTGCACCAACACCTGCTCCACCGTCCCGCCCCGGGGCGACTTAACTAGGTGCTCGGTTTTCATGGATTCTATGATTACCAGGTCTTGGGCTGCTTCCACTGCGTCTCCAGCAGATACCAGGACCGTCATGACTACTCCGGGGACCGGGCTGACTATGTCGCCGCTGGCTGGTTGGCCGGAGCGGCGGGCGCGGGCGATTGGGGTTGGCGGGGCGAAGACGTAGGACTCGCCGGCTAGCCAGACGTGGATCTGCTGGCCGTCGCGGAGGGCGAGGAAGGGTGTCGTGCGGACGTCGTCCAGTTGGACTTGTCCCTCCCAGCGGCCCTGCGAGGTCGCCGCGATTTCGATGTCGACCTGATATCCTGCGCCGACAGGCGTCGATTCAGGCGGGTGGATCTGCTGCAGGCGGCGGGTGGTCATGGGAACGTGCTCTTGGAGAGCCCGCGCCAAGGGCCCTGGGTGGCCTGGGGGCCTGCGGACGACTGACCAGACATGTTGCTTCCACCGATCGGGCCGGCCGACCGCCAGATACGCTCGGCGATCTCCAAGGCAGCCCCATTCAAATGATTCGATTCAGGTGGAGCGGTCAACTCGGGATGCCTGGCGATAAAGCCGGTGTCGTATTCGCCCGAGCGGAAGTCCGGGTGGGCGATGGCGCGAATCAAGAAGGGAATGTTGGTGGTAACGCCCAGCACCGGAAACGACTGCAACGCCCGCTGCATCCGTCCGATGGCTGACTGACGGTCCGGTCCCCAGGCTACCAACTTAGCTAGCATTGAGTCGTAGTACGCGGAGATCTCCTGGCCCTCGGCGACTCCCGAGTCCAGACGGATGCCCATCCCTGACGGAGGACGCCAGGCCAACAGCCGTCCGGTAGCGGGAGCGAAGTTGCTGTAAGGGTCCTCGGCATAGATGCGGCATTCCACCGCGTGCCCTGATGGCCGGATATCTTCTTGGGAGAGGGAGATCAACTTCCCGGCGGCGATGCGCGTCTGCCACTCGACCATGTCCAGCCTAAGCGTCTCTTCAGTGATTGGATGCTCCACCTGGATGCGGGCGTTCATCTCCAGGAAGTAGTACTCGCCGGTCTGGGCGTCCACCAGGAACTCAACCGTGCCCGCGTTGGTATACCCAGCCGACTTTGCCATGGCCACCGCCGACGCCGCCATCCTGGTCCTCAAGTCATCGTTGAGGGCCGGCGACGGCGTCTCTTCGATGACCTTTTGGTAACGGCGCTGAATGCTGCACTCCCGCTCCAGTAGGTGGATCGTGTTGCCGGAGGAGTCGGCCAACACCTGAAATTCCACATGCCGCGCCGCAGGAATGTACCGTTCTAAGAACACCCGCCCGTCCCCAAAGGCAGACGCGGCCTCGCGGTTGGCCGATTCCAGGGCCGTCTCCAGGTCTTGGACACGTTCCACGATGCGCATACCCCGGCCGCCGCCGCCCGCCGCCGCCTTCACCAGCAGAGGGAATCCAATCTGTGACGACAGGCCGTCCAGCCGAGACTCTCCGGGCGTCCACATGGGCGAACTCGGCACCACCGGGACGCCGGCTATAACGGCAGCCTCTTTAGAGCGAATCTTGTCGCCCAGGAGCTCGATGGTCTCCGGGCTCGGGCCGATGAAGACCAGTCCGGCCTCGGCGCACTCTCTGCTGAACGCCGGGTTCTCCGCTAGGAACCCGTAGCCGGGGTGGACCGCTTCCGCGCCGCATCGCAATGCCAGTTCGATGATTTTGCGCCGGTCCAGGTAGGTTTCCTCGGCGGTGGAGCCGCCCAAGGAAAATGCCTCGCCGGCCAGCCCAGCGTGGGGTGAATTGGCATCGGGGTCCGCGTACACCGCAGCCGTGGCGATACCCATGGCCTGCAATGTCTGTAGAACCCGGACGGCGATCTCTCCCCGGTTGGCGACTAGAACTTTGGAAAACACGCTCACATCCGGAAAACGCCCCAGCGGGACTCGGGAATTAGAACGTTCATGGACGCGGCGATGCCAAGGCCGACCACGTCGCGGGTGTCCTTGGGGTCGATGATGCCGTCGTCCCAGAGCCGGGCCGTGCTGTAATAAGGGCTGCCTTCTTCCTCGTATTTCTCGATGATGGGCCGTTGCAGATCCTCCATCTCCTGTTCCGACAGCGTCTTTCCCTGCCGGGCCGCTTGGTCGGAACGCACCGACAGCAGCACTCCGGCTGCCTGAGGTCCGCCCATGACCGAGATTCGGGAGTTGGGCCAAGACCAGAGGAACCGGGGCTGATAGGCCCGGCCGCACATACCGTAGTTGCCGGCGCCGAAAGAGCTGCCGATGATGACGGTGAATTTGGGCACCGCGGCGTTGGCCACAGCCATCACCATCTTGGCCCCGTCCTTAGCGATGCCCCCAGCCTCGTATTCCCGCCCAACCATGAAGCCGGTGATGTTCTGCAAGAAGAGCAGCGGGATGCGGCGATGGGCGCACAGCTCGATGAAATGGGTCCCTTTCAGCGCGCTCTCCGAGAATAAGATGCCGTTGCTGGCGACGATGCCAACGCGATATCCCCAGATGCGGGCGAACCCACAGACCAGCGTCTCGCCGTAGTTCTCTTTGAATTCCTGGAACCGGCTCCCGTCAACGACTCGCGCGATGACTTCCCGGACGTCGTACTGCCGCCGTGAATCAGCGGGCACTATCCCGTAGATCTCCTCCGGGTCGTAAAGGGGCGGCTCAGGGTCGAATACTTCCAAGCCGGGGTTGCTGGGGTAGACGAAGTTCTCGGCTATGTTACGGGCGATGGCCAGCGCGTGCTCGTCGTCCATGGCGTAGTGGTCAGCCACCCCCGACTCCCTGGTGTGAACCTCAGCCCCGCCCAGGGTTTCGGCATCGACCTCCTCGCCGGTGGCCGCCCGGACCAGGGGCGGGCCCGCCAGAAAGATAGTCCCCTGTTGCCGCACAATCACCACCTCGTCGCTCATGGCCGGGATGTAGGCGCCGCCGGCCGTGCAAGAGCCCATGACTACTGCCAACTGAGAGATGCTCTGGGCCGACATCTGGGACTGGTTGTAGAAGATGCGGCCAAAGTGTTCCCGATCAGGGAAAACATCGGCCTGCAGGGGCAGGAATGCCCCGCCCGAGTCCACCAGATAGATGCACGGCAGGCCGTTTTCCAGGGCGATCTCCTGGGCCCGCAGGTGTTTCTTCACGGTGATTGGGTAGTAGGTGCCGCCTTTGACCGTGGCGTCGTTGGCCACGACCACCACCTGCTTGCCATGGATGCTGCCGATGCCGGTGACTATCCCGGCTCCTGGGTCCTCGCCGTCATACATTCCCCAGGCAGCGAGCGGACTGAATTCCAGGAAGGGAGTCCCGGGGTCCAACAACGCCTGCACCCGGTCCCGCACCAACATCTTGCCCCGGCTGCGGTGGAGCTCGGCGGCGTCCGTGTCCCCCCGTTCCCGCACCGAACTCAAGTTGGTCGCGAGCTCGTCGGTCAGCGACCTCATATGTTTGGCGTTTTCCTGGAAGTCTGGCGCCTGCGTTCGGATATTCGACTCGATCACGTCCATAAGTCCGTCCATCGCCTTGGAAGAATAGCTGGTTTTCCGTTTGTCAGTTCGACGCTGATATATTATGCGTCCAAAGACTAGGATTGCTCAACGCGGCCCGCCCGGCTTGCCGTTGAGTTTATAATGCTCAAAACCTGGGGAATCTGAGTCGACAATGTTACGCGATAAGGATAGGAGCTAGGACATGGACGTAGAACGCAGGGACTACCCGAAACTGTCTCCACCATCAGGGGCCTTTCACCACTCGGTACGCAGCGGCAACTTGCTATTCATCGCCGGAAGCACCGCCCGGGGAACAGCCGCCGAAACGGGCGACATCGCCACGCAGACCGAGGCCATCCTCGACAAGTTCCAGCATATTCTGGAGGAGAACGGCGCATCGCTGAGCAATGTTGTCAGAGTGACCAGCTTCGTCACCGACCTACGGGAGGCTGCCGCTGCCGGGGAGGTCCGCCTCAAGCGTTTTGCCGGGGCCTTTCCCGCCAGCACCCAAGTCCAAATCGCCGCACTGGGCACACCGGACCTCAAGATCGAGATCGACGCCATCGCAGTACTTCCGGATTAACCAAGACCAACGACCCGTAGCTCGACCGTCCGTAATTAAGGGAGAAGACCATGACCACCACAGATTGGGGCAGCATCTACAAAGAACTGGGCGCCAGGCCGGTGATCAACGCCACCGGTAGCGTCACCATGCTGGGCGGCTCGACTCCGGCCCCAGAAGTCAGGGAGGCCATGGATCGGGCCGACGGCGCTTATATCCCGCTGATGGAACTGGAGGAGCGCGCCGGCGAGGCCATCGCCAAGATGGTGGACGTGCCCGCCGCGTATATCACTTCAGGAGCGGGCTCAGCGCTGACCCTGGCCACCGCGGCCTGCATGGCCGGGGACGACGACGACAAGATCCAACAACTGCCCGACACCACGGGGATGAAGAACGAGATCCTGATCCAAACCAGGCAGCGCTACTGGTACGACCGTTGCCTGGAACTGGCCGGCGCCAAGCTGGTCGACTTCGGCACACCCGAAGGGACGTCTCGCGAAGATTTGGAAATGGCCATCGGGCCCAACACCGCCGCCGTCCATTACCTCGCCGAAGCCCAATCGCCCGACCCCAAGGCCCTGTCGCTGGAAGACACCATCGAGATCGCCCACGCCAAGGGTGTGCCGGTGCTGGTGGACGCGGCCGGGCAGATCTACCCGTTGGATTTGTTCGGCAGCTATGTTCGCAAGGGCGCAGATTTCCAGTGCACCGCCGCCAAATACATGGGGTCCGCCCAGTCCACCGGACTAGCCTTCGGTAATCCCGATTTCATTCGCAAGCTAGGTTTGCAGTCGTTCGTGAGCTACGAAGGCAGGCGTATCCGGGGCGTAGGCCGTCCCCACAAAGTTGACCGTCAGGAAATGGTGGGCGCGGTGGCGGCGGTCCGGCGATGGATGACCATGAACCATGAAGAGCGCTTGGCCGATACAGAGGCGAAATGCCGCAACATGCTAACCCCATTGCAAGGAATCCCCGGCGTCACTGTCCAACTCAGCGACAACATCATCGGCCACCAGCCCTATGGCGTGACGCTGGAGATCGATGCCTCAGTGACCGGCATGTCAACCCAAGACGTGGTTGACCGCCTAAAAGCCGGTGACCCACCCATCTGGACCCGCGTGCGGGCTGGGGACACGGGAATCGTTCTCCACGCTTTCGGTCTCAATGAGGGCGAAGACAAGGTGGTCGGCGAGCGCATCGCGGCGTTATTCGGGAAGTAGGAGCAGGCTCCGATCATTCATATGACCCCACCTAACCAACAATCAGCAGAGGAATACATTGAGGCGCTTCCCGAAGATAGAAGGTCGGCCATCAGCGCCGTAAGAAGCGTGATTCTGGCGAACCTGCCGGCCGGGTACGAAGAGACTTTTCAGCACGGTATGCTCTCCTACGTCATCCCATTGGCAACTTATCCCGTGACCTACAACAAGATGCCGCTGGTGTTCGCCGGTCTGGCATCCCAAAAGAACTACATGACCGTCCATCTCATGAACATCTACGGGAACCCGGCGGACGAGGAATGGTTCGTCCAGCGCTACAAAGCCGCCGGGAAAGAGCTGAATATGGGAAAGTCCTGCGTCCGGTTTGAAACGCTAGACGACTTGCCTGTAGACTTGATCGGCGCGGCCCTTGCCCGGACGTCGGTTGAGTCCTACATCCAGCTATATCAGTCCGCCAGGAAGAAGTCGTAGCGAGCGGACCTGCGGAAACAGCTCACTAAAGCCGTCCAATCTCCTCGGGCAGATAATGCGTCGCCCGGAACACCCGGTTCACCACCGCGTTCTCGGCGTCTTCATGGAAGTGGGGGTTGATGTACTCCCAGACGATGTCCCCGTTTGGCGTGACCTGGAACATGCGGCCAAACATGCCCTCAGTGATCAACGTGTTGCCGTTGGGTAGCCGGCGGGCCCCTGAGATGTAGGGGCTGAAGAAGTTGTAGGCCGGATTATCGAAGTACTCCCAAACGACCTGGTTCGTTTTGGGGTCGACCTCAACTACTCTGGAGAAGGGCAGCGGGTGCTGGGCGCTATGGGAGCCGTTGTCGTAGACCAGGACGTTTCCATTGGGCAACAAGCTGGGGTCGTGCTGTTGGGCCAAGACCTCTGGGCCGAGCCGCCAGACGATCTCGCCGGACGCCTTGTCGATGATCCCCACTGTAGAGATGTTCCGGAAGCTAAAGAGGACCCGGCCGTCCGGGAGCGGCGCCACGGTGTTGCCGTGGCTCCATTCGTCACGGGAATCGTTGAACGTGATGATGTCTCGCTCCGCGTCAAGGTGTTCCGCGGCGTGCCATTCCCAGATTCTCTTCCCTGAGGCGTCGACTTCAACGATGACATCCGCCCACATCCCGTTCTCGCCCGTTATCGGGTTTCCCCCTTTGACCTTGGCAGCGAGGGCCTCGGGCACCAGCTCGACGGTCAGGTAGACCGCCCCGCCCGACTCCGTTCGCCTGGCGTCGTGATGATGGTCTATATCCCGGTGTTCCCAGACTACATTACCGTCCCAGTCCACCTCCATAATGACCCCGCCCTTGAACCGCTTCCACGACGGGAACCGGTCCCACATCTCGTCCCGAAGCTTCCCGCCGTAGAACAGGTTGCCGTTTGGCAGCAGGTATCCATACAAGCCCGGCGGGTCGGGCATCGCCCAGTGGTGCACCTCCTCGCCGTCCAAGTTCAGCAGATAGACATCTCCCGGTCCGTTCATCGGTGCATATAGGGTGTATCCCAGACAGGCACGGTCGCGGTCCAATGCCGTCAGACCGGTCTTGGTGGTCCGCCGGCGAGTCTGGTCATCGATCGTCATATCATCATCCAATGGCTGGTTTAAGCGTTATTCATACACGACAGATTCATTTGCCTTTGAAAGTCACTGGAAGCCGGTCCAGCGTGTGGACCGAGTTGTTGGGCCGCCAAACCGGTTCACCGGCAGGCTCGATGGACCCTACCTTGTTGGCGATGGCAGTCAAGACCGCATCTACCTCAGCCCGCGCCACGTTCTGGCCGACGCAACCGTGGATGCCGACTCCCAGGGCCAGGTGATCCGACGGTCTGCGTTCGATGTCAAAGCTGTCTGCCCCAGGCCAATGACTCTCATCTAGATTGGCAGAGCCTAGAACACAGAGTATCTTGGCGCCTTCAACGATCTTGATTCCGCCGACTTCCGTATCCACGTTGGCCGTTCGGCAAAAAGTATGGATCGGAGAGGTATAGCGCAACGTCTCTTCGAAGGCCCAGCGCGAGAGGGCGCGGTTGTCTTTCAGGACCCGGAACTGGTCCGGGTTGTTGGCAAGACACCAAACAGCGCTGCCCAGCACTGAGACCGTGGTGTCGACTCCCGCGGAGAGCATGGAACGCACCAGCAGCCCGGCCTCTTCCTCGGTGATCTCACCAGTATCGGACGCAGCGTAGATCGTTGCGCCGAAGCCGTCCGACTTCAGGTTTTCGCGCTTGCATTGCTCCATTATCCAGGGAACAACGCCGGGCCCTTTCGCCATGGCATTCCGGCGCAGTTCGTTGTCGGGGCCCAGGGCGTTAAAGACCATTTCGCCGTAATCAACCAACTTGCGCCGGTCACTTTCTCCCAATCCGACGGCGTCCGGAAACACCGTAGTGGGGTAGGTCTCGGCTAGTTCTTCCACGGCCTCAAACGTTCCCTTTTCCAGCAGTTCATCAACCAACTTTTCTGCGTCCCTGCGAAACGACTCTCCCAACTCCCGTACGGCTCTTGGCGAAAGGGCCCGCTCGATCACGGCGCGTGTTTTAGTGTGGTCCGGCGGGTCAACCTCCAGGACGATGCTGGGTGGCCGCCAAGGATCCTCCAAACTGAAGTCTTGGAGTCCAACCCCGCGCGAGGATACGAACCGCTCCCAATCGGAGAATACTTCCTTGGTTTCTTCGTACCGGCCACAGGCCAGGACGGAGTATCTGGACAGGTAGGCAAAAGGGCCTTTGGAGCGCAATTCCGCGTAGTAGTCCAAAGGGTCCGCGAGGAGCGCCGGATCGTAGGGGTCGACATCCCATACCGGAACGCCCCCTGGGGCATCGATCTCTTTATGGCCTTCAATCATCTTGACTCGCATCTGGCTCGCATCCTGAAGTGAATTCCAGAATGTCGACGGAAACTTCCGGTAGATAATACCTGTTTTTGGCGTAAGTTTTCTGTGTTAGATCGAATTCACACTCCTTTCACACTACCTATGAGCCACTTTGGTAAATACTGGCCCTAACCGAAAGAGCCGGATTCAGCGGAGTGCCTGATGCTGCAAATATTGATTATTATGATCGCTTTGGGGGCGTTAGGCATTCTGATGTTCGTTGCTTTGCCGCCCGACTACAAATGGGGTCGCGACACTGAAGATAATGTTGATGCCCCGACCGATAACGCCTTTTGGACCCAGCTTAAGCCCGTGGCCGGAGGAAATAACGGCCCGACTCAAATCACGGTCGCGCCGCCCTACATCATTTTGGGAGTCCCGCTGGGTCCTGGGGCAGCAAGTCAGCGGCGAGGGCCAGATCCGTATCTACATCCAGACCATGTCCGGGTCCTACTCGGAATACGTAGCATCAAGGCAGTCCGCCCCGGTCACCATGCCGGTCTTGTATGTTGGCTCGGTTGGGCCAGCGACCATTGGCCATACACAGTCGGAATTAGTGGTCTGGGAATAGATTCTTCACCCTAAGAGAAAAAGGCCCCAGCGTAAGCTGGGGCCTTTTCATTTTGCGCTACGGCCCGTTTAACGGGCTATGTCGGCCACGGATATTCTTCCACCGGCGGCAGCGGAGAACCGGCAGGAGCGGGCTCAAGCCAGTCCTCGGAGATAGTCTCTGTGATCCCGTTGTCTATGGTGACATAGTATTCCGGCGGCACATCTGGCTCCCGCTCCAAGAAAGTGCCGGACCATTCTTGAAAGAGTTGGGGAGCGACCACCGCAAGGGAACCCTTAGCGCCCTCAGACGGGGGCATATAAACGCCGCCGTCTCGGCTCTTAATCAAAACCCGTTGGTCAACTTTATAGATGTGGCGTCTTATCACCATAGGTCCGTCCCAGTTCGTTAGGTTGGTCAGCTATCGGGCCGGTTAATGCATAGGCGAGAAGCTGGCCGGCACCATGATCTTGTTTTCTTGACGGACGCGGCCGGGCGCTCCGGACGGCCAACCCTCGATCTTCATCCCGCGAACTTCATCCCGATGATTCAGGTCTTTGTAGGGCCAGATGTGCATCCAGCGGTTCAGGCCGCCGAATTCGGTGAACATGCCGGCCGCCAGAGGTGAATACTTCTCCCGTTCGGGCAAAGAAGTGGCCCAGCGCTTCAGCAGTTCGGGGATGGACCCCGGCTCGTAGGTGTAGGTCCGCATCTCGTAGATGCCGCCCAGGGCTTGGTCGCCGCCCATGGGCTTCATGAAGGGTGCAGGGTTCCAGATCTCCGAGTTCATGTTAATGATGTTGCCCGGGGTGATCTTGGGCGGCCAATTGGCCTCTTTGCCAGCTTCCGCCCGAATGCGGTCGCGCTCGTCCAGGTTCTCATAGCCCCAGACATGGATGATCTGGTTCAGGGGGCCGATCTCAGTGTGCCAGAACGCCGCGATAGGGGAATGCTTCTCCCGGTACGGTAGGGCCTCAGCAAAAGCTTCTTCTGCCTGAGGAATGGCTCCAGGCTTCAGATCATAGGTGCGTACTTCGTAGATCATCTCGCTCTCCGTGGCTATATATGTTGGTTAGCTGGGTCGTCCATAGAGTGGACATCATATCCCACACTCTACACAGCCGCCAGTTTATCAGAAATGGGGGATGATCTAGCCGTGAGCAAGTGGCCACCCCCCGCAGGCGTGGGATATTAGAGATGGTGCGCTGCGTTAGCCGATGGCAGCGGGAGGACAGGCCCCTGGACGCAACCCCTAGTCCCGGGTGCGGACTCCGTCGCGGCGGGTGCGCTTGCGGTCCAGGGCGGAGAGGTCCATCTTACGCAGCCGGAAGTTCCGAGGTGTGACTTCTAACAGTTCGTCGTCCGAAAGGAATTCCAGCGCTTCTTCCAGGCTCATGATCACCGTGGCGTTCAGGCGCTTGGCCACATCGGCCGTGGAAGAACGCATGTTGGTCAGCTTCTTCTCTTTGCAGACGTTGATCTCGATGTCGCCCTCCCGGCGGTGAGAACCAACGATCATGCCTTCGTAGACATCGGTGCCCGGGTCAATGAAAGTATCGCCCCGGCCTTGGGCGTTCAGCAGCCCATAGGTCACGGCGGTGCCGCGTTCCGAGGCCACCAGGACGCCTCCTGGCTGGGATTTGATCTCTCCCTCCATGGGCTCATACGAGGTGAAGATGCTACTCTTTACCCCGTCGCCCCGGCAGGTGCGCACGAAGAAGGAATTGAACCCGATCAACCCGCGGGTGGGTATCTTGTATTCCAGGTGAACGTAGCCGTTTTCGTCGTAGCGCATGTCGCGAAGTTGGGCCAGGCGCCCTGACAGATACTCGGAGAGGGCTCCCATGTATTCATCGCTGGTGCTGATGTTCAGGATCTCGTAGGGCTCATAGATCTTCCCGTCGATCACCTTGGTGACCGGCTCGGGCCGCGACACCTGAAATTCGAACTGCTCCCGCCGCATGGTCTCTACTAGGATCGAAAGGTGCAACTCTCCCCGGCCGGCAACCACAAACACATCAGAACTGGGAGTGGGATCTACCTGCAGACTCACGTTGGTCCGCAGCTCTCTGAACAACCGGTCACGGAGGTTTCGGGAGGTGCAGTGTTCTCCGTCTTTTCCCATGAATGGCGAGGTGCTGACGCCAAAGGTCATCCGGACCGTCGGCTCTTCGATGTCGATGACCGGCAAGGCCTCCGGATGTTCCAGGGAAGCGATAGTGTCGCCGATGGAAACGCCCTCGGGACCGGTGATGGCTACGATGTCTCCAGCTTTGGCCTCGGGTACTTCAACCCGCTCCATCCCCCGGAACACGAATATCCGCTCCAGATTGTGGGTGGATGGCTCTTCGCCACGAGCCAACAGGGCCACGTTGTCGCGAAGTTTAAGCGTGCCTCTGGTGACGCGGCCTAAGGCCACCTGCCCCAGATAGTTATCGTAGTCCAGAGCGGCCACCAGCATCTGCAGCGGGGCGTCGGGGTCTCCGGTTGGCGGCGGCACCAATCTCAAAATCGCTTCAAAAAGGGGCGACATATCGGTGCCGGGCGTCGCAGGATCGGCGGTGGCGTAACCGCCCTTGGCCGATGCGTAAATGACCGGATACTCGAGCTGGTCCGCGTTGGTGGCCAGTTCCAAGAACAGGTCTTGGACCATATCCTCCACCTCGGCCACGCGGGCCTCCGGCCGGTCTATCTTGTTGATCACAACCATGGGCGTCACATTCTGCTGGAGGGCTTGCCGTAGCACGTAGGTCGTCTGCGGCATCGGGCCGTCTACGGCGTCGACGAGCAACAAGCACCCGTCGGCCATGTTCATGATCCGCTCCACCTCGCCGCTGAAGTCGGCGTGTCCCGGCGTGTCGATGATGTTAATCCTGACACCCTGGTAGGTAACGGAGGCGTTCTTGGCCAGGATGGTGATCCCCCGCTCCCGCTCCAGGGGATTGGTGTCCATGATCAACTCGCCGACCTGTTGGTGGGCGCGGAAGACCTGGCCCTGTTTCAACAAAGCGTCGACCAGGGTGGTTTTGCCATGGTCGACGTGAGCGATGATGGCCAGATTGCGGATGCCGTTGTTGTTGTGGTTGTTTCGTTCAGTGCTCAAATCAATTTACCCTACCCACCATGATAGCATCCGGCCATCATTATTGCTGGAATTTACATATTAGGTGATGGCCGCTCAAGCACAAATAAATGTGCAGAATCCGTCACCGAAATTCGTAAATGAGGCCCCAACATCGGCTGAATCGGAAATAGGAAGCTCAATCGCGCAGTTGGTCACCAGAGGAGGCCGCAGTATCGGCGGCGGCCAGGGAGTCTCCGGAGTGGAGCAGCCGGCGACTGGCCACTTGGATCACCGACCACCTGAGGCTATCG
>Ga0207966_1001128_pt1 | contig 14764 bp, 15 predicted proteins | sample Knorr_S23_td_NAD_FD_185611 | JGI IMG/M metagenome (GOLD analysis project Ga0207966, IMG submission 185611) | Marine microbial communities from Southern Atlantic Ocean transect - Knorr_S23_td_NADW_ad_2500m_LV_B (SPAdes) (version 2) | ecosystem: Environmental > Aquatic > Marine > Oceanic | place... | reverse complement strand
GACATTGTGGGCATCTACACGCCCGGCCCGCTACACGCCGCTCAAGTCCTTCAAGCGCTGGACGCGGGCAAGCACGTGATGATGACGAAAGCGATGGCCTACACGATGCAAGAGGCCGAAAGTCTAGTCGAGGCTGTTGACCGGACTGGTCTCGTGCTTTTGATCACCCAGACCTTGAGAGGTCGCTATGACTTGATGGACGCCAAACGTGTCTGCGACTCTGGCGCGTTAGGCGAGCTTTTCATGGCTGAGGCCGCCTACACCCACGACCTTCGCCCAGTCTATCAGCGGACGCCGTGGCGCGTCAGCATGCCCCAAGACCTGCTCCTAGGCGGAGCGTGCCATCCCATCGACTGCCTGCGTTGGTTCATGGGCGACATCAAAGAGGTGCATTGCTATGGCATACGGAGTGGCATCGCTCCCGAATACCCTCAGGAAGACAATTTCGTAATCAACGTAAAGTTCGCCAGCGGGAAGATCGGCCATATCAATTCCTTCCACGGCATCGTGGACCCGCCCGGCGTGCCGATGAACGGGTTCGCGGTCTATGGCATGAAAGGCACGATCAGAGACGGCGTGATGCGATTCGACCCCGAAAATGGGATTCCTGAACGCACCTACACGACGGAGTACCGCGCCGACGCCTCAGCCATCGGGGGCCACAGGGGTGAGATGGCCATCATGCTCCGCCACATGGCCGACTGCGTAATAAACGGCGCGACCCCGTGGGTTGGAGTTCGAGACGGCGCAAGCGTTGTCTCGACAGGCCTGGCCTGCTGGGAGTCCATCCGCACGGGTCAGGCCATCAAAGTACGCAACAAATTCTGAACTATCGTCGTCACTCGGACCTGACACCTGAAATCCTGCCTACCTTATCTCTATTCGCTACACTGATAGCAGAAGAGCATCGCCTCCCACTTGATGCTGCCACAGCCGAATTTTGGCCGCCATCAGGCGGATGCGGTCTCGCTGGTCTGGATCATTGAACAAGTTGTGTTCTTCGATGGAGTCAGAATTGAGGTCGAACAATTCGCATTGATCCGCCGCGCACAAGTTTAGCTTCCAACGGTCACCGGTGACGATCGAACGCCAGGGCAGATTGTTCATTTCGTTGATTAGTGGGTTGCCCAGATCGCGGTCTCCCATTCCCTTGTGCTCAATGAACACGTCGGTGTCGTCCAGAGTGGCCTCGCCCTTCAGCACGTCCACGCGGCTCTGTCCGTGGAGACCTTCGGTAATTGGCTCACCCATCAGGTCGAGCAGAGTCGGAATCAGGTCAATCTGGGTGAAATGGTTACCTGGTCATATTGCATGACCAAGCGCTGAAAGAGTTCATGTGGCCGAATGGATGGCCGCGCGCTTTAAAATAGATGCGATGCGCGCCTGTTGTGAACGCAAATGGCGCCAGGAAATCGTGGATACATCGAGCATGAAACGAACGGGCGACTGGGATTGAGCTCGGTTGCCCACCGGCCATGAAGCTAGCGCTAGGGATTATCCGAGACGATCCAGTCGGCGTCGACGCGGCAGAATCAATCTAGTATATCTGTTGGCATCGGCGTTTCAATTCCGTCGATTAACCCGCTCAGTTTGGCAGCCGGCTTGTCGCTGGCAACGGCGTTTGGAGCTACGCACAGCGACAAGCCGAGCATCGGCTAACCGGTGTGCATCCTGGCTCTTTCTGCGGTCTGGTCGACAATATCGACTCCCACAAGCTCGCTCCAAGCGGCCAGAAGTTGATTGGTGACCGGGCCTGGGATATTATCGGTCACCTCACGGTTATCAACCCGTCCGACCGGCAAGATGCTGTATGGAGTGCTGGTGAGGAACACTTCGTCTGCCGTGTATAGATCGTAGGGTTGGAGGTCTTCCTCGGCAACCGGAATGTTTAGTTGCTCGGCAAGATCTATAACAGTCATGCGGGACACGCCCTGGAGAATGCTGCTGTCCCCCGGAGTCCTGAGAACGCCGTCAGTTACAATAAAGAAGTTGGCGCCCGTGCTTTCGGTAAGGTTGCCGTCCATGTCGAGAAGCAAAGGGAACGCGTTGGGGTCAACGTCCGCCGCCTCCATGTCTGCTAGCACGAAGTTCAGGCGACTGTAGTGCTTCACCTTGGGGTCTATCTGCTCCGACGAGTAGCTTCGAGTCTTGGTCACCACCGCGTGAGCGCCTTCTTGATAGAGCGGCGAGTAGCGGTCGAAGGCAATTGGGTCGATCCAGATGGAGACGTTGGGAGATGACGGATTCACGACGCTTCCGCCCTCGCCTCTGGTGACGATCTGGGTAATCATGTAGTCGTCGTTTTCCTGCCGCCGCAACTCTTCATTGGCCTCGACGGTTTCCAACGTAATCCGTTCCATGTCGTCGATAGACATCGCAGGGTCGATGCGAACGTACTTCAGGGACCGATACAACCTCTCCAGGTGTTCCCTGAGCCTGAAAACCTTGCCGTCGTAGGTGCGGGAGGTGTCGAACAGCACGTCCCCAAGACGGAATCCTCGGTCAGTCATGCCGATCTTCGCCTCGCTTCGAAGCACGTAATCGCCGTTGAGCCAGATTTGATAGTCGGTCATGACTGCTCCTTCGGTTGGTGTCAAGAATCAGGTTTTCACGTGTCAAGGTTCGAGGGCTATGAGACGGCGTCCACCCCTGCTTGGGCGCAGATTTCGTCTTCTTCGCCAGTGCCGCCGCCGACACCACAGGCGCCAGCCGCAACGCCATCGCGGAGAAGCACGACACCGCCCTGACTCATAATCATGTGGTCGCCCTCGGCGGCCCGAATACCTGTGACGATGGCAGCTCCCGCCCTCTCCTGCATTAGCCCGCTGTTGCGTCCGAAAGCTACAGAACCGATGGCCTTGCCCTGACTGCCATAAACCCCCGCGAAGATCGCGCCGTCCATCCGATTGAAGGCCGCTAGGCGTCCGCCAGCGTCCACCACCGCAACGCTTATCAGAATGTTCAGTTCTTTTGCTTTGGCAATCGCCGCTTCAACCATCGTGTTTGCGTCCTGAAGTGTGAGGCTCATGGCATTGACTCCTTCATAATTTGACTGTGTCTTAAGGACACGCTGAAATTGCCGAGCGCGCCGGAGATTATGCGGCGAGTGTAGCAACGTTGATTTAACCAGTCAATCGGCGCGATTGACACAGAATAACCCTGTGATTACACTCGCACCATTCCTCGGCGAAGCTCGATGATGAACCTCACGCGAAGGAGGCAATACAATGCTCAGGCTCGGCGGAACTGCATCAACCTCCCACATGGTCGTATTCCAGGGACTTCAGAAATACCTCCTAGATAGAGGGGTGGAATCGGACTGGGTACTGTACTCAGGCTATGACGCATTGGTCGAGGCCTTCGTCTCCCGAGAGATCGACGTTGCCTGGAACGGCCCTCTCTCCTATGTGAAGATTCAACGCTTGCTGGATGTTCCGTCGCGCGTGCTGGTTATGCGGGACGAGGATGTCGATTTCACCACCCACTTCATTTCACAGGCTGGTTCGGACATCAGCAGCATCAAAAAACTGAAGGGCAAGAGTTTCGCTTTCGGCAGTCGCGGCTCTATCCAAACGGGGCTGCTCGCTTACCACTTCCTCAAAGAAGCCGGGATAAATCCGACGCAAGACCTGTCGGATTACTCCTTCTTCGATGATCGGACTGGGGACACCCGCAGAGACGAAGTTGACGTGTTTGAGCGAGTGATGGACGGCGAGTACGACGCCGGGGCCATCAGCGCATCGACCCTGCTCAGATTGGAACTCGACGGCGTCGACGTTCATGAACGGATTCAAAAATTCTGGGACAGCCCCGCATACTCTCACTGCTGTTTCACAGGCCAGAGCGATATGGATGAAGAAGTTTCACAGATGTTCACCGACGCCCTGGTCAAGATGGAATACTCCGACCCTCTAGGCAAGGAAATCCTGGACGGCGAAGGCTGCAAGGCTTTCGTTCCGGGGATCACAACCGGTTGGGAAATCCTGGAGGTGGCGGCGGAGCAAGAAGGGCTCATCTAAAGCCCTCCAAATAACCACAGGCGAAATCGCGCGCTCAGAGGGGAAATTTACAGGAGAACATAAACGTGAATATCAAAGAGATCAGAGCCGTCCCCATTGAGCTTCGGCCCCACATGACGACCCAGCCCAGAGTTCCTAAAATTGAGAACGCTCCCGACTGGGTAAGCCCTATGCTCCGTTACCCCGAGTACCAGAAGTCGAACCTGGCTGCCGGAGGCGGAAACTGGAGCCGCACGGCATGCGTCGTCACTGCTGACGACGGCACCTGGGGATTGGGTCTCGGACTGTTCAGCGGCCCGATTGCCAGCATAATCAACGACCACATCGGGCCGGTGCTGGAAGGCCAAAACGCGATGGCGACCGAAAAGTGTTGGGACATAATGCGGCGCACCACCGCCCAATACGGCGCGCATGGCCTGGCATCTTACGCCATCAGCGCCGTGGATAACGCCCTCTGGGACTTGAAAGGCAAGCTGTTAAATCGACCTGTGTACGAACTGCTCGGTGGGCCTCAGAAGGACAAAATCTTCTGCTACGCCTCCAACACCGATGTCTCATACGGCAGAGAGAAAAGCATCGCTTGGTTCCTGGAAGTGGGATTCAAAGCCGTAAAGCTGTTCCTCCCCCACGGCCCTCTCGAAGGCATTGAGGGTCTTCGGAAGAACGAAGAGATCGTCGCACAACACAGAGATCAGATCGGCGACGATGTCGAGCTTATGGTCGACGCCTGGATGTCCCTGAACGTCGAGTACACAGTGCGGCTGTCCGAGGCCTTGAAGCCATACCGAATCAAGTGGCTGGAAGATTACTTGCTCCCAGAGGACATGGACGGCTACTTCAAAGTGCGTCAACGGCTCCCCGATGTAACCCTCGCGACGGGCGAGCACTGGCACACGCCTCATCCTTTCGCGCTGGCAGCGTCCAACGGACTGGTTGACATCATGCAGCCAGACATCCAGTGGGCAGGGGGCGTCACGGCGCTGGTCCGAATTTGCCATATCGCCGAGGCTCACGGCTTGACAGTTATCGCCCACGCCGGAATGAATTACCCCTACGGCCAGCACCTGAGCTACGCCATGCCTGCCATCGAGTGGGGCGAAAGGTCAGAGGGCGTGGCCCCTCCCGGCGTCCCGCTGGAGGAGATGATGCTTCTCCCCGGCACTCCGGCCATAAAAGACGGCTATCTGGTCCCCAGTGACGCTCCGGGTTTCGGCATCGAGGTCACGAAGGAGTGGCTGGAGGATGTCGCGGTCTGATTCCTGGTCCTAGTCGCCGTTGCGAGAAGGCAAAGCCACGGTCGCCTCGCCTGGCGCGGTGGATTGGCCTTCCTGGTTTTTCACATCCACGGTCAGGTCAACCAAATGCTCGCCGTTTTCGACGCGTTTGGCGACGATAGTGCCGACGCAGGTCAGCACGTCATCCTTCTGATTGATAGCGCGGTACTGACAGCCCAGCTTTCGGACCTGCACCTCATCGCCGGCCCAGTCTCGCAGCATATTGTGCAAGTAGGCGAATCTGAGGTTGCCCATCCCGAAGGCTCCCTGCTCGTTCAGCGCTGCCCTGCCTGCGACATCGTCCATGTGGATATAGACGAACTCGTCGTTCACTGCGGCGTACCTGTTCCAGTGCATGAAATCGGTCTTTCTCGACCAATTCGTTATCTCCTGTCCGACCTCGACATCTTCCCAATACACATTGACTGACATTTTCCCCGTCTCCTGATTCCTGATGATCTGTTAATACCTGATGCCGATAGATTTCCGAACCTTCACAAGCTCGCCGTTCTGATTGGTCCAGCGCGTCTCTGTGGTGGTAAAAAGTGTGGGGCCCAGCCTGGTTGTGCGCTCGACCCACTCGGTCAGTCCGGTGGTCGTGGAGATGACGTCTCCCGCCCTCATCGGCTCAAAATATTCCTCGGTCTGGCCTCCGTTCATCCCGCGGGTTCCGACTCCGGCCCCGTCAGCCGAAGCTCTGGCTGCTGGAACTGGCTCCCTGTGAACCGGCCACGCGAAAGGGTTGAAGTCCAGAGGCGCGATTATGCTCCCGTGTCGTGTGGTCTTCGCGTAGTCCTCGTCCCAGTACATGGGCGGAGGTTCGTCAGGCCAGTAGACCGCGATGGCCCATTTTCGGATGTCCGAAAGCGCGATCGGCGGTGCGACCTTTGGTTCACTGAATTTTCCTTTTCTTTCAATCAAGTCCTGGGTGACCAGAGTTTCGGATTCGGTCGTCATGATTTCTGTGCCTCCTTATGATCCCATACTCTATCTACCGACGTAATGCGGCAGGCGCTTCTCTTGAAATGCCCTCATCGCCTCTTTCTGGTCCTCAGTGCCTGTGATTCTTGCGGCGGCTTCGTCCTCGTGGGCGATGACGTGGTGGAGGTCAGGGCTGTGGACGTACATCAGACGCTTGGCTTCCCTGACGGCCAGAGGCGGGTTTGACGCTATCTCTGTCGCCATGTCGTTGACCTCATTCATCAGATTGTCGAAGGACACAACGCGACTCACAAGCCCTCTAGACATTGCCCATTCGGAGTCGTAAATACGCCCTGTCAGTGACATTTCGGATGCCACAGCCTGCCCAGCCACCACTGAAAGCGTGTAGGACGATGCGGTGTCCGGAACTATGGACCGCTTGACGAAAATGGCCGTGAATCGCGCCTCCTCAGCGGCGACACGAATGTCGCAAGCCAATGCCACGCTCAGTCCGCCGCCTGCCGCCACGCCGTTGACGGCGGCAATCGTCGCCTGCGGTATCTCGCGAATGTGAGGGGCAAGCTCCTGGATTCTGCGCTTGCGTCCGTTCTGCGAAAGAGGCGGCATTCCTTCAGAAGATGCCCTGTTCGCTTGAGAAAGGTCGGCTCCAGAGCAAAACTCAGGCCCGTTTCCGGTGATGATCACCACTCGGATATCGGGGAATTCTGCGCCAACTTCGTCCAGAGCGTCGTGAAATTCGCTGGTTAACTGACGGTTTAACGCGTTCATGATAGAAGGGCGGTCGAGCCTGATCGTGGCCACGTGACCCTCCCGATCCAGTTGCAGAGCCTGATATCCCATTGCGTCCCCCTGATTCAAGTAGTAAGGCTTGATTCCCAACTCTAGTGCCCAGCGCGCCGGTGAGTCAATCAACTGAGAGAACGTGATACAATCCCGCTCGGTCTGTATCATCCGATAATCGCAACCCGAGACGAGCACAGGGAGCCGAACCCGATGACAAGCGCAAACCGGTGGGCTGTAAAATCCAACCGAATCATCGACGGAACGAATGGGCCAGTCCTGAATGACGGGGTCGTGGTCGTCGAAGGCAACAGAATCGTATCGGTTGGGCCACAATCAACCACCGTGCTCCCACGCGGCGTCAACGCGTTCGACGCAGGGGACCGCACGATAATGCCAGGCATGATCGACGCCCATGTCCACATGCTATCCACTGGCGGGAACTCCGGCGGCGACGAGTCCAGGGCCATGAATGACCAGCAAGCGACGCTCCAAGGCGCGAAAAATTCCCTGCTTGCCCTCAAGAGCGGCCTGACAACCGTTCGTGACTGCGGAGACCGTAATTTTCTGAGCTTGACGCTCCGAGATTCGATAGCCAGCGGTCAGATACCAGGCCCTCGGATGCTGTGCTCTGGGCCGGTCATTACCACCACAGCGGGTCAACTTTGGTGGAACTCCGTTGAATGCGACACAACTGACGACCTTCGCCGAGCGGTGAGAACGCTGGTCAAGAACGGAGTCGATTTCATCAAGATGATGGGTTCCGGCGGAAACGCGACACCTGGCTCCAATCCCGAAGCCTCCCAATACGACGCCGAAGGTTATCACGCAGTCGCCGACGACGCTCACCGCATGGGCAAGAAGGTGGCGGTGCATGTCCACGGTGTCGAGGCAATCCGCATGGCCGTGAACGCAGGAATGGACACTCTGGAGCACGTCCCGTTCCGCTCCGATGGAACCATCAAATACAACGATCAAATCGTTCAGGACATCGTGGACAATGGACTGATCGTAAGCCTCGCCATGCCCGCCACATGGTATCGTCTCACCGAGGCGGACATGCGCGACACTCGAACCCACCCGGGCCACCTCTGGGAAACTCGATACGACACCATCCGCAGGATGCACGCCGCCGGCGTCAAACTTGTCGTCAGCAGTGACCAGGGCTCAACGGGAACTCGAATCGACGAGCTGCCTTTATTGGCCGAATTTCTGGTTAACGACGTTGGCCTGCCAACAAGCGATGTGATCTACGGAATGACAGGGCTTTCCGCCGAAGCGCTCGGCATGGAAGATCAGGTCGGAACGCTGGAGCCGAACAAACTGGCAGACATTGTGATTGTCGATGGCGACCCGCTGGCCGACATCGGAACGCTCAAGAGTGTTCAAAAAGTCATCAAAGACGGCCAGACAGTGGCGTCTGACGGGGCCATAATCTTGCCTCCGTCGAAGCAATAATGCGTTCACGCCGTTCGGATCACCCAAACCTAGGGGAATAATTAATGTCATACAGCCGACAAGTGGAAATCGGGATTCAGATAGAGCCGCAGTTTGGCTTCGGCTACGAAGAAATTCGTGACCTGGGCAAGCTAGCAGAGGAAGTGGGCTTCAATTCGCTGTGGTGTTCGGACCACCTTTTTCTTGACGCCAACTCCGAGGACAAGAACTGTCTGGACCCGTGGACGGTGTTAACGGGGCTGGCCGTCGAGACCACCACACTCCGACTCGGAACCCTGGTAACGTGCGTCTCTTTCCGCGCACCGCAGATGCTCGCCCGGATCGCCGCAGCGGTCGATTCCATGAGCGGAGGGCGAGTGGATTTCGGCATCGGCGCCGGTTGGAAGCAGCTTGAGTATGATGCCTACGGCATTCCGTTCCCCTCGGCTCGTGAGCGGGTAGACCGCTTCGAGGAGGCTCTCGAGATCATTACTCGCATGTGGACTGAAGCCCGACCGAACTACCAGGGAACTCATTACCAGATTGACAACGCCTTCATGTCACCCAAGCCTGTCCAAAATCCGCACCCGCCTATATGGGTCGGTGGCGCAAAACCTCGTGTGCTTGGCCTAGCGTCAAGATTCGCTCAGGGGCTAAACGTTAGTGGTTTCCCGCCCATTGAGCGGTACACCGAAGTCCTCGACAACCTGCGCATTGCCTGTCAAAAGACGGGCAGAGACTACGACACGATCAACAAGTCTCACTTCACAGGCGTGGCTATTGCATCAGACCAAGCAGGGGTTGACGCACTCGCTAATGACATAGCAAGAGAGCGAGGCGTGAGTTTCGACGAGCTTCGGAGCAATTACAGAGGAGTGATCGGAACTCCCGATCAGGTGACGGAATACCTGCGGCCCTACGTCGGTCTGGGCGTTGAACAGTTCATGCTGGTGTTCCCATACCAACGAGAGGTCGAGTCAGTCCAACTGGTGGCTGAGAAAGTCCTTCCCGGGCTCAGAGGTTAAGGATCAGGAGGCCGCCCAGATGCCTTCGAGTTTCTCCAGGGCATCCGAGGGCAGAGGCCCTTTATTTGTGGCAGCAACCGCCTGCTCCAACTGATCGAAACTCGACAGCCCGACAAGGGCCGTTGACAGGTTTTCGGCGCTTATGGCAAATCGTATCGCCGCCTCGGCGAGATTTTCGGTGTAACCGTCTTCCACCAGGAAACTGAATTGCGACGTTCGGGCGAGGTCTTCACTCAAAGTCTGCCCGGTGGCGATAGGCGCGACATCCTGCGCCGCGAGCGGGTGGCGGACCGAGTCGCCAGTGAGCGCGCCGCCTGCCAGGATTCGTATGGCGACCGAACCGATGCCCTTCTCGGCAGTCTTTTGCATCAGTTGGCCATAGTCCTGATATGGGAACCCGGCGGACATCTCGTGACTGGACGATGGGTTCAGCATGTTGTAACAGGTGTGCATCCCTGATGGGCCAAACCTGTCTATCGCTGAGTGGAGCGTCTCGGTGTCCCCCAGCCCGTTGAATCCCCAGAACCGGATTTTGCCTGATTCGACAGCTCTGTTAAAAACGCCGACAATGCGCTCAAGATCGTCTAGGCCAAGCTGACCGCCGTCGGGGTTGCTCGCCGCGCCGATAGAGTTGTGGGTGTAAACGATGTCCACGTTATCGCGACCCATCCGTTGGAGACTGTTGTCGATCTGAGCTTCGATGACCTCTTCAATATTTCCAAACTCGGCGGCTGACAGTCTGACTTTCGTGCCGACCAGAGCATCGTGAGCGCCAAGCTCTCTCAGAACCGCGCCAGTGTGAATCTCTGACAATCCGTCGCCATACATACGCGCGGTGTCGAAGTAGTTGATGCCCGATTCCAGAGCATATTCAACCGTGCGAAGCATGTCCGGATGCTCACCGCGCACCATGAGTCCACCAACCGCGCCACAACCATATCCGAGAACGGAAACTTCAACGCCAGTGTTACCAAATGCTCTGTACTGCATAACGTGAAATTCCCTCCGTCAAAATACGAGAATCTGGTTCGCGGCTAAATCGCCACCAGGTTAATCAGATGATACAACGCCGCGCCCAACAGAGCGCATATCGGGAAAGTGAGTATCCATGCATAGACGATGCTCCGGGCGACGCCCCATCGGACCGCCGACAACCGCCGCGTGGAACCCATGCCCAGAATCGACGACGTTATGGTGTGGGTGGTGCTGATGGGGATTCCCAGTCTGGATGCCATAGTGATGACTCCGGCTGCGGCGCCCTCGGCGGCAAACCCGTGAATCGGCCTCATGGTGACGATTCGGACCCCTAACGTCCGAATGACCTTGAAACCTCCGAAGTACGTACCAGCGCCCATGACGAGGCCGGATACGATGATGACCCACAGCGGGACATCCAGAACGTCAATGGAGCCGTAGGTGAACAACGCTAGAGTGATGATACCCATTGTTTTTTGGGCGTCGTTCGACCCGTGACTGAACGCCATCCATCCCGCGGTGAACATCTGTGCTTTTGAGAAAATCAAGGTGATTTTCGCTGGGGACATTCTACGCAGTGACCAGTAGATGATAAGCATCACGAGGTAGGCCAGCAAGAATCCAAGTATGGGGGACAAGACGAGGCCTTCCAGAATCCTGGTGAGACCTGCCCCCTGCAGAACGTCAATTCCGCTGTGGGCGACTCCAGAACCGACAACTCCAGCAATCAGGCTGTGACTCCCACTGACAGGCATGCCGAATCTGCTGGCAACAAACACCCAGAGCGCGGCGGCGGCCACTCCTCCGGCAACGACCACCTGAGTTATGCCGTCCGGGTCCACTACCCCTTTCGCGACAGCTTTGGCGACGGCGGTTCCTGTGATTGCGCCCACGAAGTTGAACACCGCTGCCATTATGACAGCTGACAATGGTGACATGACCCGGGTAGAAACTACTGTGGCGATGGCGTTGGCAGCGTCGTTAAATCCGTTGGCGAATTCGAAGGCTAAAGCAATGATGATTACGATTATGAGGAAGGTTAAAGAAGAAGATTCAATCATGCTTGGTTAACAGGTTCCTCGACGATCAATCACGAGTGTTTGAGCACTATCCCTTCCAACACGTTTGCGGCATCCTCCGCCCGGTCGGTGGCTTGTTCCAGATCATCGTAGATGTCTCGCCACTTTAGAACCTGGTCAAATTCGAAACCGGTGCTGAACAACTCGCCTCTGGCCTTGCTCGCTTCCTGGTCCGCGACATTCTCCAATCGGTTGATTTCCACAGTAATCGGAAGAATTTCCATCAGTTTGGAGTTTCGAGCGGCCAGCATTTCCATCGCCTTCACCAGTTCGTCGGCACAATCGACTATGATGTCCGAAAGATTCCTGGCCCGATGTGTGGTCTTCTCAATGCGATATTCGAGAACGTATTGGGCGGCCTCGTCGATGGCGTCCACCACATCATCAAGCCTGCCAGCAAGTTCCAGAATATCCTCTCGGTCGATGGGGGTCAGGAATGTCTTGTGAAGGGCGCGGGTGATGTCGTGGATAACGCGATCTCCCAATTCCTCTCGATCCTTGATTTCCTGGACCTTGGCTTCAACATTTTCGAAGTTGTGCATAAGGTCTTGGAGTCGGCGCGCCACATCCTGGATGTTGACCGCGCTCTGATGCAATAGAAAGAAGAATTGGTTCTCTTTAGGAAGAAATGAAGGCAAGAACCTCAAATCACACCTCGATAATTGTTAGGCGCGTCAAACCAGACCGGAGCCGTCCCGATCATTCGTTAATCCGATCAGGAGTTACATGTCGCGGAGATAAATTCAATCCCTATTGTTCAAAGACATGCAGGTGAATGTGCGAGTCACGCCATTGATCTTGTGAATCTCGCCGGCCAACAGGTCACTGACACTGTTCATATCTGCAGTGACTTTCGCGATGATGTCGTACGGCCCAATGACCACGTCCACCTCTGACACCCCAGGCACAGCCCGCAGCGATTTCGCAACGTCCTTGACCATTCCAATGTTGGTCTCAATCATGATATATGCCGTTGTAGCCATAGCAGACCTCCATTACAACGATGTGCCTCCCTAGTCTTCCGAAACCCGTGTAGATTGTACTAGCCTGCACCCGTGAATGCGAGTCTGGTCAGCTGCGGTTTTCGACTTGATATCAATATCCACTGTTCACTTGGTGTTCCACAGCAAACGAGAGTTCAGAATGAACGCCACGAGAAGGAACGCCACGACGCCTGAAGCAACAAGCATTGCCGTGGGCGCTCCCAGGCGTTGGGCGAGGACTCCCGCTGCGAGGCTACCTACCGGCATCATCCCAAAGGAAAACATCGAAATCGAAGTCACCCTGCCACGGAACTCGTCAGGCACGATACTCTGCACCAGCGCGCTCGAAGTCGAGAAGAACACCATCATGCCGACGCTGGACGCTATCAGTATCGGGAATGCCATGTAGATCGAAGTGACCTGCGAGAACGCCAGCATCGTTACAGATGTCAACGCGACACTAAGGATAATCAACTGCCCCTTGTGCCTGACGTTGCCAAATGAAGCCAATACCAGCGTGCCTAGAACTGAACCCGCGCCCAGCGATGACATCAGCAGGCCCAACCCAACCGAGCCTGTCTCGAATATCTCGGCGGCGAACACAGGCATCAGACCGTTGAGAAAAGGGAACGACATCATTGGTGGAACGAAACTGAGCGCGATGACACTAAGTATCACCGGTTGACTCTTGACGTATAGAGCGCCCTCCACAAGCCTTGAGACCGCAGTTTTGAGCTTCAGTTCGGCTCTTTCAGCAGACGGCAATTGGATTGCCAGCGCCGCAACCACGGCCAACCCTTGCAAAATAGCCTCAATCACTAGCGCTGGGCCAGGCCCAACCAGAGCCAGCAATCCGCCTCCAATAGCGGGAGCGGCCAGCCTTGTCACGCTGAAGCCCAGAGAGTTCAGGGCAAAAGCGTTAACCAGTGTTTCGCCAGGCACAGTAGTAGACACTAGTGAGGCACGAGCGGGGTCGAGGATCACCCAACCAACGCCCATCATCATTATGTATATGAATATGTGCAACGGCTCGACGGATCCCAGAATCACAAAGGTAGCGAACACAGCCGTTACAAAGGCTTGGTAAGCGTATATTCCAGCCAGAAGCTTTCGCCTGTCCAAGCTATCCACCAGCAGGCCACCAATTGGGCCGATCAGCAGAATCGGCAGGGCGTCCAATCCCATTGCCAGTGTGGTCAAAAAGGCCGATCGGGTGATGTCGTACATCAACCACCCAATCACAATCTGCTGCATCCAAAATCCACCGCTGGAGAACAACGTGGTAGCCCACACATACCGATAGTTGCGGTATTTGAAAGACTCAAACGTGTGGAGATTCTCGGGCATGCGAATCCGGCGCCCGCGAGGCCGAGCCACGGTGATCTGGGCAACCGTGTGATCCGTTTCCAAACTGGAATCAACAATTCCAGATGTGATTGGCGGCATTTCTGCTCGCTGGTCTGGAGCAGGCGCGGCGCCAGGAGTCAAACCGGCGTCAAGACTCGTATTCTGAACGGCATTGTGACTGGACGTTATCGGCTGATTGTCTGCCTGAATTTGATTGCGGTTATTATCGATGCTGCTCAAATCGATAGCTCCACATGCCAACGATTACTGATCGGTCTACGTAAAACGCCGAAGATAATCGGGAGACTCCTCGGCTGAAAATTTTATTGGGCCGTTGGGGCGCTTGAATTCGATGTGGACCACACCGACACAGCAACAAACCCATAGATCACATTACCAGAAACCCCCCGCCTGCGAAATAGGAAACCTGAATACTTTTACAGCAATTCTAAGACGTTAATCAAACCTTAACAAAAGTCTGAAACTGGCATTCATTGAAGGCCTGAGCCCCTGTCCGTCCAGTCGTAAGCGCGTGTCGATTGACCACGTTCAAATGCTTGCATATACTCCACCAAGTTTCTTTATCGTCAACAAAAAGGTCAACACATGAGAATTGAACAAATCGAAACCTTCGTCGCCGACAGATTCTTCTTTTTGAGGTTGACCACGGACGACGACGCATAAGGCGTCGGCGAAGGGACATTCTGGAGCTTCCCTCGCGCCGCGGGGTCGGTGGTGAATTCGTATTCCGACATGCTTCTGGGACATGACCCTATGAGAATCGAGTGCATCTGAAATAGCCTGTACCGAACTTATAGCTTCCGAGGCGGAGCTGTGGGCGCGGCCATTTCGTCCATCGACCAGGGCGCTATGGGACATCAACGGCGTCGTGTTTTTCCGGCC
>Ga0207966_1001127_pt1 | contig 14764 bp, 13 predicted proteins | sample Knorr_S23_td_NAD_FD_185611 | JGI IMG/M metagenome (GOLD analysis project Ga0207966, IMG submission 185611) | Marine microbial communities from Southern Atlantic Ocean transect - Knorr_S23_td_NADW_ad_2500m_LV_B (SPAdes) (version 2) | ecosystem: Environmental > Aquatic > Marine > Oceanic | place... | reverse complement strand
CGGGCAGCACTTCCCGAGCACGAGTTCAATTCATCCCGAGAACCGGTATCATCCGCCACAGAGCATATTTTTCTGTTGTTTGCTGACGAACTGGAGGCGAGCTTGACCCACCAAATGACCTCGCGAAGGCGCAGTTTACCGATCTTGGTTTCTGGACTTGTTCTGTTACTGATAACCGCAGGCGCGTGTGGTGGTACTTCGGAAGATGACCTGTTCCCGCAGATAAGTGATCCGGGCCAGACGGTCACTGTCGAAATGTTGCAGTCGACCCCGTTTAAGCAATCGAAGGAATACGCGCTTGAGGGTCTGCCGGGAGCGACGTATGTCGGTTACGGGTTTCTGCGTGTGGGTGGGGGTGATCCCTACGGGTACGAGGTCAGGTTCTACGAATCACATCAGCAGGCGGTTGAGCTGGGCACTGCACTGGCCATCGAAGGTTCAGGGAAAAATGCGATATTGGACGCGGACGAAGCCAATTACAAAGAAGGCGTTACAAACCGCCGCGTGATTATTGGCAGCGGTGTCGGCGGTGGCGCCCGCAGCGGGATAGGACCGAGGTTCGGAAGCTACGTAATCTTTGGCAACACCGTGATGCTCTGCGAGGGGTCGGACGAGGCGCAATCGATTGAGCGATGCGGGCTTCTGGCGAACGAACTTATCCCGAATGAATAGCGTCAAGAACCGTCCGACAAACCTGCTGTTTCTATTCGTGATTTTCTTTACTGCGGCGACAATTTCCGGGTGTGGTTCCGGTTCAGACGGTGCATCGGGAGCAATTTCGTTTGAAAAAATCTCCGATAACGGTGTGATTCTGAGCATCGACGACGTCAAAGCGGCCGGCTGGAAACGGGGCAAGGAGTACGACGTTGAAGGCCTTACGGGGGCTGAAGCGGCCTATCTTGGATTCTGGTCTCCACCCGGGCTTACGTCGTTGAACTATGAAATACGGATCTATCCCTCTCACCAGGCGGCGGTCGAGCAGGGTACGCCATTCGCTGAGGAAGGTACCGGCGAAAACGCCGTTCTGGACGCCGAAGATGCGATGTGGCCCGAAGGTGTTCATGATCGCAGGGTCGTAGTGGGTGGTGGTTCGCGCGGCAGCCAGAACCCTCTTTATTTCGATTACGTAATACTTAACAACCTTGTAATACTGTGCGAGGGCCGCACATCGGAACATGCTTTAGAGCGATGCACGCCTTTCGTCACCCTCTTGCTTGGTGAAGGTGCATAATGGCTGACGGGCATCCCGGCTGACCGGTTTGTGTGTGCGTATATTCGATCGGACCGAATGACTACCGAGTTAAAGGGATGTATATTTGGCGGATCGACCGTTTCGCGAAATTTTATGACGCCAATATGGTGGGCGCGAATGCCGACAGGGAGCCAGGTTATGAAAAAGGCAAACAGTGGCAAGGCACGGCTGCTGATCTTGCTATTAGCAGTGACTGCACTATCGGTTGCTACGGTTGCATGTGGCAGTGACAGCAGCGGTGGTGGCTCGTCATCGGACGGGCCAATTGCCAAAATTGACGCCACAGAACGTGTTTACACGATTCAAGACTTTATTGATGCGGGGTTCAAGAAGGCCAAGACTTATGACGTGGAGGGCCTGCCCGAGGCCTTAGAAGTGCTCTACGGCTTCTACGGCGTGGATCCTTACAACCGACAAGAGTACGAAGTGCGCTTCTACCCAAGTCACGCCGAAGCGATCGCTACGGGAATTGACTACGCAGACGAAGTGACGGGCCCCGACGCTGTGCTGCTGAAGGACGTTCAGCGTTATAAAGAGGGTTTGCGTGAGCGACGGCTGTGTACAGGGAACGGTGGCCACCACGTTGGCAAGTGCGATCTGCCCAAGTACTTCGACTATGTCGTTGTCGGCAATATGATCCTGCTCTGCCAGGGCAAGGACTCGTCAATATCGTTGCAGAACTGCGCCGACCTGATGGCCGTGGTGCAATAGGCGTTGGATCAAGTCAACCGGGTCGATAACAAGATTGTTACAACTCTGGCGTTGACGGTAGTTTTTGCCGTGCTCGCAGTGGCCTGCGGCACCGATGCTGGCAGCGGGGGGGCAGTCCCGAGGGTGGTCGCGAGCGATCGTGTTTACACCATCGATGATCTGACGGGTGCGGGCGCAAAGACGGTCAAAGAGTACGACGTCGAAGATCTGCCCGGCGCAACAGCCGTTTGGAAGTCTGTATTCAACAAACTTGACTACGAGGCGCGTTTCTACCCCACGCATGATGATGCCGTGGCCCAGGGGACCTCGTATGCCGACTCGGTGACCGGCGACGATGCAGTCGTTACGGGCGACGACATTTTGTGGGACGAGGGTAAGCGCGATAGAAGAAAATGCAGTCGGGCGGCAGAAACCCCGCATTCGAGTTGCACATATTCGGCCCGGTACCTGGAATACGTTATTCGCGGGAACATGATCCTGTTCTGCGAGGGCAACGAATCGTCAGACGCTTTTGCAAATTGTGGGAACCTGCTGGCGTTGATTGACCCGGTGTAGGAAATACGCGGGACGGGATTCTGATTGCGGTGCGGAAATCGTTCGTGCCTTTGAGTAACAAATCGGCAACGTTGTTGCCGGTTTTTTATTATCTTCACCGACACGCCACTGTCCGCAGGCCGTTTGCTATTCCTCCAGCGCGTCGATGAGGGATTCACAGGTGGCCAACTCGCGTTCGCACAGCATGACCATGTTCCCTACGATCGCATAGGCCGGGTACAGGTTAACGACGGGTATCAGGTAGTCGCGCTGCCCTGCCTTTTTACCGATCACCACCTCGGCCGGTTCCACACCCAGCTCGATTGCGGCGGTGTGGGACTCGTAAAAGCGAATTTCGACATCTTTTTGCCGGAAGAAGCCGTACCAGATGTCGGTAGTGCCAGGAAGAGTATCTATTTCGAACTGCTTGCTCTTCTTGAAACCGACAGCGACCAGGTCGTCAACCGTGTAGCTCGCGTCAGGGCGGGTTATCAACCGGATGCCCTCTTCGTCGGGCGTGCCAGGAGCGGGCTCACCTGAACCCACAGTATCGGTCGATGAACCGCAGCCAGAAGCGGCAACGACGAGAAGCAAGGCAAATGACAGCCATAAGACCATTGCAACTCTGGCTGTGTTGATTCGACTGTCGAATGCCTGACTACGCAATTGAACCGTCCTTCCATGATTTCGTGATCCCTGCGGGAGTCCGTGCGTTGCCGGTCGAAAGCATACCGCATGTGTTCACCGCCTGAAATTTGCCAGAACGTGAAGTGCCCCGCCGGTTTCGGCGGGGCACTTCTTCGCATCTTTATTCGCAAGCAGTGGTGACTGCTATGTGAGGCTTCCTAACTGGCTTTAAGAGCGTGAAGGACCAGTCCCCACGTGAGGTGCCACGAGGCCTCGTTCACGTAACCGGAGACCTCTCCACCCAGCGGCCAGTTCGTCCATCGCTTCTCACTCATGATGATGCGGTGGTAGAACTCGAGGATTGGAACGTCCGGGAGCTCGTCGAGCCAGATTTCCATGGCGTCGTGCCACAGTTCCTGCATCTTGTCCACGCTATCGGGGTGAGTTCGACCGACTTCGTCAGTGAGTTCGTCCCACTTGGCGTCTTCCCAGTTGTAGAAGTTCACCTGGTGACCACCAGGAATGTTCACTGAAGACGACTGGTAAAGCTTCATGGTGAAGTACGGGTCACGGACCGATCCGCCGTGTCCGAACATCAGGCACTCGAAGTTACCTTCAGCCATTCGTGAAGAGGCATCGGGTGGCTGCGAGTACGTAGCGTTGATGCCCTGTCGTACCAACTGCTCTGCAACGAGGGGGCCGAGGTCGACCCACGGGCTGAACCCGATGATTCCACAGTTGATGCCAACACCCTGGGCGTCGACCCAGTTGCCATCACCGTCCTTCGAGTAGCCAGCGCTTTCCATCCGGGCGTCGCCCTTCGAAACACTGAACTCGGTGGTGTCGTTGACAGCCAGGAGGTCCGACACAGAGTCGAAGTACTTCTGGAGCGGTGGGTACTGCGGCAGCGTAAGCGGGTTGAATGCCGCGTTGCCGTCGTAGGCCACATCTCTCAACTCTTCACGGTCGAGGAAGTAGCTGAATGCCCAACGTACGTCCTTGTTGTCGTACGGACCGAACTTACCGGAGTCATTGAAAGCAATGGATACCGGCCACCAGTCGACGTATCCGTACGGGGGGTCGCTCTTGGTGTGTGTCACTAGATCTGAGTTCTTGGCCAGCGTGTCAACAATAACGGCAGGTGTCGTCATGGCTGAGTAGTCGACCGTGTCAGAAATCATTGCCTGCGCCCTGACCGTCTGGTCGGGAGTTGGCAGGTAGATGACACGTTTTGGTCCGGGCAGCTTGCCGAACTGACCGAGGTCAGACACGCCTTCGCCCCACCACGAGTCGAGGCGGTCGATGATTTTCTGCTCTGGAGTTCCTGAAACGACTTTCCACGGGCCCGTCGAAAGCGGCCAGCCCTTTGCGGGGTCGTAGTCCTTGAACGTAGTCCAGTCCTGGGAGCTGTAGTGGTGCTCGGGCACCATGTACACGCCAATGTCGAACTTGTACGTAAGCAGGAACATGAACCGTGGGTCCGGGCGATCCAGAATCACCTTGACGGTGAGGTTATCGACTTTTTCCGCTCGGTTCATTGCTTTGTCAATGTCGGTACCCCAGCGGACTTCTTCCTTGAGGTCCTTGAGGGTGTTCAACGTGTAAACAACGTCGTCGGCATTGAACTCTTCACCGTCCGACCAGTTAATGCCTGATCGAAGGTTGATCGTTAGCTCAGTGTAGTCACCGTTCCAGTCCCAGCTCTCGGCGAGCCACGGAATCGTCTTGTCGTCAAACGCACTGAAGAATGCGAGTGGCTCGAAGATGATGTTTGGACCAGACTGGTGGTTGGCACCAATTGCGTAGGGGTTCCACAGTTCGTGGTCTACGAATCGGCCCTCGGCACCACCCAGGTAGCCGATGAACGTGTCGTCGCGGTCAATGTCCGCGATCCCACCAGTGCTAGCCGGCGGTGCCGTTGTGGCAGTCGCGGCCGGTGCACTTGTCGCGGCCGGTGCACTTGTCGGTGCGGCCGCTTCCTCGTCGTCGCTCGCACAAGCAATCGCAGCAACAAGTGCAATCGACATCATTGCGATGAAGAGAATCCTCCACCTCTTATTTAATATCATGCTGACCTCCGAATAAATGTCAGACGCGCTTACAGAAACGCCACCTCTTGGCAGTTTTTTTATCTGTGAGCAAGTTTTATATCCGAATCCAACATGCCCGTCAACATCGCCAGGCGTCTTCGGCTGCCGCATTAAGCAACTTCAAATCCGTTTTTAATACCCCTTGAGACGCAATATGATTCACGTTCGCAGATGACTAAGCAAGACGTGATGGTTCAACGGCAGTTTTATTACAAACGCTATTTATCCGGTACCGGACATAGCCAGCAGCACAAACAGTTGCTATCTTTGGTCGCCATAAAATCCCGAACGGTCGGCCACGCGTTCCACCGACCAGTACTATCTTCAGAATTTCCACCACCACCACCCGAATTGAGTTTTTGCCCTTGACAGAACAAACGCAGGGTATAGAAAACACGCCGAATCCGGTCCTGAGTAATGTTTTCCGGATTATCTCGGCAGTACTTAGTAATTTCGTAGTGAGGCGCTTCTTCTTCTTCCTGTTCGTCGTCTGGCTGGCAAGCACAGTGATTTTCATCATCCCTCGTCTTTCCGGTCAGGATCCGGTCAAGGAGAAACTGCTGCTGGAGGCACAGCGAGGTGGTGCGATTCAGCAGGGCCTTGACGAGATGGCGAAGCACTATCAGAAGCGGTTCGGGCTCGACAAGCCGATCTGGATCCAGTACGGGAACTTCCTTTCCGATCTGGTCCGGTTTGACCTGGGGACATCAATTGCTTTCTTTCCTCGGACAGTCAATGACATCGTATTCGAATCGCTGATCTGGACTCTCGGGCTAATGGGTACGGTGACGTTGATGGCGTTCACTTTGGGGACGCTCGCGGGCGCGGTTCTGGGCTGGCCCAGACGGCCCGGATGGGTTCAGTACGTTTTCATGCCGTTACTGACCCTTGCCGCGATACCCCAGTATTTGCTCGGCATGATCTTAATATTTATCTTCGCGTTCAAACTGGGTTGGCTCCCGCTGTTTGGCGGCTACGAACCGGCCACTCTGCCGAATCTGAGTTTCGATTTTGTTGTTGATGTGCTGAGACACGCGATTCTGCCGGCTGCCGCCATTCTGTTTTCAGTCATGGGCTTCTGGGCCATTGGCATGCGGGGAATGATGATCAATGCCCAGGGCGAGGACTATATGGTCCAGGCCGATGCGAAGGGGCTCAAAGGCGCACGCATTTTTATGCGGTACGCGGTGCGAAACGCCTTGCTGCCGCAGGTAACCGGCCTGGCGCTGGTGTTGGGAACGATCATTACAGGACAGGTTCTGGTGGAGCGGGTCTTTTCGTATCCCGGCATCGGCGACATTTTGTTCCAGGCCATCCGTCTCTCCGACTTTTTCGTAATTCGAGGCATCGTGGTCATCATCATCGTCGGAATCGCAGGTGCTACGTTTTTGCTCGATGTCCTCTACCCGCTAATCGATCCCAGGATCAGGGTAAGGAATTAGGCGATGACGCAAACGGCTACTACCCCCGACGTTAGCGAATCAGGCGAGCTTAGTGGCGGCTGGGGTCAATTTAACGATGAACGCCTGGGGCCCATCAAACGATACGCGCTGCGTAACCCTTCGCTTATCGTCGGTTTGGGTTTGATGTTCAGCCTGTTGTTGTTCGTTGGCATCGGGCACCTCGTGTGGGATACCGAACAGTACCGTGTTCTTTCCACTCCCACGCGACTTCCTCCGTCTTTGAACTATGAAATCGAGACGGGAAAGCTGGCGGGCCAGGTTAAGTCTTACCCGTTTGGAACCGATACACAGGGACGCGACCTTCTTGCGGTGGCCATCAAGGGCACGCCGCTCACGCTGCGAATTGGGTTGATCGCCGGATTCGTATCGATCGGTTTGGGAACGGTAGCGGCATTCGTGGCCGCTTACTACCGTGGTTGGGTCGATACTGGCGTACGAACGGTCGTGGACGTCGGGCTGGCGATGCCGGGCCTGTTGATCCTGATCCTGGTCCGGATCAACATCGGACGCGAGCTTAGTGTCGACGAGATGGGATTCGCCCTCGGCATGGTCGGGTGGGTCTTCCCTGCACGAACTATTCGCGCGCAGGTCCTGGTGATGAGAGAGCAGGCATACGTTCAGCTCTCGCGTCTTTCAGGGACAAGCGGAATGGGCATCATATTCAAAGAGATGCTGCCGAATTTGATTCCCTATATCACGGCAAGTCTTGTGGGGGCGGTTGCGGGAGCAATTCTGGCTTCGATTGGTCTTGAAGCTATCGGTCTCGGCAAATTCGGCGACCCGACGCTGGGTATGACGATCTACTGGAATATTCAGTTCTCGTCGATCATTCTCGGCATGTGGTGGTGGTGGTTACCGCCGCTGGTTGCGATCGTGATTGTTTTCCTTGGATTGTTCTTGATTTCATCGGGTCTGGATGAATGGTCCAACCCACGATTGAGGAAACGTGTTTGAGCACTGAACAGGCAATAACAACCTATCGAGAGGGCGCCCGTATAACCGACGTCGACTCACTTGTGGTCGAAGGACTGTCGGTCTACTACGAAACGGAAGACGGGACCGTAAAAGCGGTAGACGACGTTTCGTTCACCCTGAAGCAGGGAGAGCGTTTCGCACTTGTTGGGGAGTCGGGCTCGGGCAAGACGACCCTGGCCATGGCCCTGATGCGATTGATCCGCCCACCCGGTCACATTGCCAGGGGCAGTGTGACTCTCAACAATCGGGACCTTACAACACTCACCGAGGACGAGATGCGGCAGGCACGCCTTTCCGAACTGTCCCTGGTCCCGCAGGGTGCCATGAACTCGCTGAACCCGGTCATGCGGATTGAGCGGCAGCTCACTGATGGCATTGTCGACCACCTTGCCGATGACGAGAGCATTACCAAGGAAGAGTTGAGTCAGACCGCCCGCGATCTCCTGACGCGGGTTGGGCTGAGGCCAGAAGTTGCCCGCCTGTATCCACACGAACTTTCGGGTGGGATGAAGCAACGCGTGGCTATGGCCATCGGAATATCGTTGCGGCCCAGTCTGATAATTGCGGATGAACCCACATCGGCACTCGACGTTGTAGTGCAGCGCCAGATCATGCAGACGCTCGGTCGGTTGCAGGAGGGTCTGGACGCATCAATCATGCTTGTCGGCCACGACATGGGCCTGGTGGCCCAGTTCGCCGATACGATCGGGGTGATGTATGCGGGCAAGTTGGTGGAAGTTGGACCGGTTGAAGAGGTGTTCAGCGATCCGAAACACCCTTACACGAAGCTCCTGATTCAGAGCCTGCCTTCGCTTCAGGAAAAAAAGGATTTCGTCGGAATTCCCGGTCTTCCGCCACTACTTATCCACCTTCCCCAGGGTTGCGCATTTGAAGACCGGTGCCCGTCACGTTTCGGCAAATGCACCGGCACGGTTCCCGAAAAGTTTTCCGTTGGAGCCCGCAGAGATGTCGCATGCTTCCTGTATGAAGGCGAGGGTGCATCTTGAGCGCGTTTATTGAACTCGATCACGTTACGAAGACCTTTGGCAGCTCAGGCTTGTTTGGTGGCGGTTCGGTGACCATTGCCGTCGATGACGTCTCTTTGACTATCGATGAAGATGAGCCAGCGATCACTACTGTGGCCGGTGAGAGTGGGAGTGGCAAGACGACGCTCACACGCCTGCTTCTGGGTAGTCATGTGCCTACCGATGGCCGGATGCTTTACCGCGGCAAGGACTTTGCAAAGTTGACGCGCCGTGAACGACGGGCGTTCCAGCGCGAGGTCCAACCCATTTTCCAGGACCCGTTTGAATCGTATAACCCGTTCTACAAGGTCGATCACGTACTCGACGCCCCGATCAAAAACTTCAAACTGGCTGGCTCTGTCGCCGAAAAGAAGAGGATGATTGAGGATGCGCTTGAGATGGTCGGTCTCGTGCCGGAAGAGACGCTCGGCCGCTTCCCTCACCAGTTGAGCGGTGGTCAGCGCCAGCGGATTATGGTGGCCCGTGCGCTGCTGCTAAAGCCGCGGGTTATCCTCGCTGACGAGCCGGTATCGATGGTGGATGCGTCGCTTCGAGCGACCATTCTTGACTCGATTCGCCGCCTGAACCGCGACCTGGGCATTTCGGTCGTGTATATCACTCACGATCTCACGACTGCGTACCAGATCAGCGACAACATCCTAGTGATGTACCGTGGAACGATTGTCGAGGCGGGCACAGTCGATGCGGTGATTCAAAGCCCGCAGCACCCGTACACGCAACTGCTTATCGAGTCGATTCCCCAGCCCGACCCGAAGAACCGATGGGGTTCGGAGCCGCCGCAGCAGAACTGGGAGATAACCGACACCGATATCACCGGTTGCAAGTTTGCCGACCGGTGCCCGGCGGTGATGGACCGTTGTCACACCGTACGTCCTGCACAGTACCTGATTGGCGAGCATCAGCTGGCCACATGCCTGTTGTACGAAGACAAGGGCGAGATGACCAACCCGGACATCACTTCGACCTTCCAAACGGAGAAGCAGGCAATCACGGCGGCGGCCAGCAACTGAGTTTACGGACCGAATTCGAAAATTCCGAAGGTGATCGTGTAAACGGCAAGACCTTCGGAATTTATCGTTAACTTCAGTTCGTGTTTGCCAAATTCAGGCAGTGCAGCGATCTGGTAGAGACGTGTTTCCTTGACTCGGACCACACTATTTCCGGCTGAGTCCCATTCGATGTCGGCACCCGCTTCGTCTTGCGAGAGTGGACGGCCATCGATCTCGACGACCACCAGATGCCCGTCCTCCCCGGCGCCGGCCGGAGTCGGTTCGGAGTTGCCAAGCACGGCGTTAACGGAGGTCGCAAAAAAGTCGAACGCAAAATACGTGCTGTCTGCCTCGGATCGATTCGCGGTAACCACCGCGTTGACCAAGTTCATCCAGACTCCGTCAAGATAGAACTGGCCTCGCCTGCGCGTGCCATCGTCGGAGTATTCGACTTCAACGTCGGGTGCCTCGTAGTAAACATCCTGTCCAGCATAGAGACCGTCCGCGAGGTAGTTGTTCTTGTAACCCCCGTATAGCTCTCTGGTGATTGTGTGTGCGGCGTCGGAACGCCGTGGTTCGGTAACGCTTGAGCGAGCTACTCTCGAAAGATCATTACCGGCTGCTTCCAGTTCCGTGCGGATGACCGATTCGGTCTGGTCATAGCCTCCCTCCCCAAAGTGTCTGAAGACCACTTCCCCACTGGCACCTATCAGGTATTTCGATGGCCAGAAGTGGTTTCCATACCTGTCCCAGGTCTCCTTATTGCCATCGAGCGCTACCGGATAGGTGAGATCGTACAGCTCGACTGCCCTTTGTACGTTAAGCGGCAGTTTCTCGAATTCGAATTCAGGGGAGTGCACGCCTATCACTGTGAGGCCGTGCTCGGCGTAGGTCTCGTACCAGGCGCTCAGGTAAGGGAACGTGCGTACGCAGTTGATGCAGGTGTATGTCCAGAAATCTAGCAGGACTACCTGGCCTGAACCGATTAAGTCGTCAACTGAAAGAGGGCTTGAATTTATCCATCCGTCAAGACCGATGAGTTCGAGATCGTCAATCGCGAACGGTTCTGGTTGCCCTATAGGCGCTAACTCGCTGGCGGGTGGCGTTGGCGTGACGGTCGGGGGCAGCACGTCAGCCTTTGACGGCGTTGACGGCACCTCTGCCGGTGGTGAGTCACCGCAGCCTGTTACCAGCGTCATGGCGATGGCAGCTGCAGCAAGCAACAGGCTAATCAACTTGATTGATAATCGGATCTTCAAACCAGGTTCCAGTTCGAAGAAATAACGGTGCATTGGTGCTTCAGGTTTCCGGCCGTTCGTGACGGCGGGATAAGGAGATGGTCGCCGTTACGGGGATACGGCTGAATCCTTATTTTCGACCCATCGCCATCCGGCTGAACCGGTGGATCTTCAGGGTCTTTACCCCGCAGGCCATGCAAAATCTGTCACGAATTCGGGCTTTCCCTGTATGTCGAGTTTCACCCGGTACAGATCGCCGCCACGGTAGCTATCGGGGCTAAAGCCAGCAGGTTCCCAGCCGGTCAACTCGCTGCTGCCGGTGCCAAAAGCCGCGGTTGTCACGTAAAGCTCGTTGAGGTCTTTCCCGCCGAACATCGCCGATGAGGTCTGTGCGGCAGGTATTTCGACTCGTCGTTCTTCCTTTCCGTCGGGGTCGAGTCGAACGACCATTCCCCCGTACCAGATTGCCGACCAGACGAACCCCTCGGCGTCGACCGTCATGCCGTCCGGGATTCCCCAGTCCGAGGGGATGGTAGCGAACACTCGTTTGTTCGATATCTCGCCCGTGTTCGGGTTGTGGTCCCACTTGTAGATCTCGTGTTTTGGCGAGTCGGTCGAGTAAAAAGTAGTGAGATCCGGCGAAAAACCCATCCCGTTGCAGAGTTCCAGTCCTTCGTCGACGATATCGACCGAGCCATCGGTGTTGAACCTGAACACGGCACAGGAGTCGAGGTGCCCGCTGCCGCCAAACAGACTGCCACCTGGACCGGGCATTACGTCGTTGAGTTTAATCGGGTTGCCTTCGATTTCCCCCTGGTGCAACCACACGAAATCGTCGTCGGAATTCCAGAGCTGGACACCTTCCCAGGTGCCGACGGTCAGACCGCCGGACTTGTTCCGGCCAACTCCGGCGATGTTGTAGCTGTTGTGGAGCAGTTTGTTTTCTCCGGTGGCAGGATCGAAGTTCCAGAACCTTCCCCCCTGGATATCGATCCAGTAAAGCGTCTGGGAATCGACATCCCACATCGGTCCTTCCCCAACAAGTGCGTTTTCAGCCGCGAGTTTCTCAACCTCGTATCCCATGAACCTCTCCTGTGGTCGAATTGAACGGTAACGTGGTCGTGCCAATTCAAAAATACGTGCGCACTACCCGAAGGCTCGCCAGTCTAACCCACAACCACGCCACCATCGGGTTCCACAGTGCACATGTCGAGCAAGCGCGGGCATGCTTTTTACTGGTATATTTTCGCCGCGGAAGCAATTTCAAATCCAGGACTCGCAGGAGTCAGCCATGACATCTGATGTTTACTTCATGGACGCCCGAAGCGATTCGGCCGATACCAGCCTGATTGCCAAAACGACTACGGTGTTCGATGCCGCAGGGCTCGATAAGCTGATCAAACCCGGGGATGTGGTCGCGATCAAGCTTCACTGCGGTGAGTGGAACTCGAGCGCTTATTTGCGCCCCGTTTACGCACGCGCCATCGCAGATCGGGTCAAGGAGCTTGGCGGACGGCCGTTTGTGTGCGATACCACAACGCTGACGTACAGCCCTTTTTCGACTCGTGCTACCGAGCTGGACCTGCTGCAGACTGCCGAGCGGAACGGCTACTCATCTGCGGTGCTGGGATGCCCGTTCATCGTTGCCGATGGCTATGTTGGAACCAGTGACTACCGCGTTGACATCCCCGAGGGTTATTTACTCAAGGAAGCGTACGTTGCCCAGGCAATCGCGGCTGCGGATGTATTGATCGCTCTCACGCACTTTAAGGGCCACGGAATGGGCGTGATCGGCGGCGCTTTGAAGAACCTTGGCATCGGGGCACAGTCGAAGCGGGGCAAGTTCAACGTACACATGGGCGGTCACCCGAAGTACGGTGTCGGAGCGGCCGTGAAGTTCAATCCCGACGCATTTACAGGCAAAGAGAATGACACAGAATGGGAATTGATCGAAGAGGCGTGCCCGATTGGCCTTTTCAAGGTTACTGACGACAATAAGATCGAGTGGGACCGTGACAGGTGCATGACCTGTCTTGGCTGCCTCGGAGTAATGAACCCGAGGGGTATTTTCGAGCCGAATCAGATGTTGTTCGATGCCACCGATATCGCAATTGGCGATGCTGCCCTGGGCGTTGTAAAAACAGTTCCGAAGGTCGGCTTTGTGACGCTGGCGATCGACGTTTCGCCAAAGTGTGACTGCGCGGGATTCTCGGACATGCCGATAGTGCCAAACCTTGGTGTTTTCGCGAGCACAGACCCTGTCGCGATCGACCAGGCGTGTGTGGACGCGGTTACGGAATCGCCTGGCATTCCCGGCTCGCTCAGCGAGGAAATGGGAGTAGAAGGGGCCGGTGAGCGAAAGTTCGATCTTGCGGGCGCCGCTATCGAAGGATTGTCAGAACAGACGACGATCAACACCGCGGTAGTCAATGGATTGGGCACACGCGACTACGAACTCCATCATGTCGAACCGGCAGGCCCGGACAAGTTCAGGTTCCCGTACGACGAGCGCCCGACCCGACAGCGGTTTGCCCGAATGTTCGAAAAGTTCCAGCCGTTCCCGTTCGATCGCCACGACGGTCGCGGTTACGACAGGCTGGAGGAAGTGGATATCGAAGCAGTGAAACCCCACGATGGCCCGACGGTGGGTACGCATTCACACGCGGCCTATCACGGTGACGGGACGAGCCATGGACCGAACGGTCATGGGGCTCCGGGGAACCAGTGGCATCCCGGCGAAGAAGGCACGAGGACGCACTCGACGACCCACGAGCACTAGGCGATCAACCGCCAGTCAACAAGTAACTTCAGGAGAAGCAAAGAAATATGCCACGAGGACAGGACCTGCTCGATGAGGCGATAGCGCTTATTTCAGGTGCAGGCCAGAACGAACTGGCCGATAGGCTTACGGCGCAGCGCGAAAAGTTCTTCTTCAAGTCGCTCGCAGGAGTACCCCTTGCAAACAAAGTGAAGAAGGCAGGGACGGCCCTGAGCGGCGATGGCACGGATGGGAACGTCGAGGCGGTTGAGGCGTTGGTGAGCGAGATCGAGGACAAGGCAGACGCCCCGGGGACTGTACTCACCTGATGCCGAGTGTGCTTGTAACTGGCGGAGCCGGAAGCATGGGCCGGTTGGTCTGCTCACGGCTTGTCGACGGTGGATTCAATATCCGGGCGTTCGACCTCGCTTCAGCGAATTTCGCCGGGTTGCCGGACGACGTCGAGGCGGTGCCGGGCGACCTGACGGACCCGGCTGACGTGGCGGCCGCGGTTGCGGGGGTCGACGCTGTTGTTCACCTCGCTGCCATACTGCCGCCGGTTGCCGACCAGCAGATCGAACTCGCCCGGCGCGTTAATGTCGATGGCACTCGCATCGTTGTTGAGGCGATGCGCGAACACGCTCTCGCGGCCCGGCTGGTGTTTAGCTCGTCGGTGAGCGTTTACGGCGCGCCAGTGGGAGATGCTGAAACCACTACCCGCCAGCCGTACGATCCCGATGACAACTATGCCCGGACCAAGGCCGAATCTGAGCAGATCGTGGTGAACTCTGGCCTGGATTCGTGTGTACTGCGGATCTCTGGAGTTTCGGTCCCGGTATTCCAGGAGCCGCCGGCCGAATGGCCTTTCCTGCCCGATCAGCGCATCGAGTTTGTTCACCGTGACGACGCTGTGAATGCCATCGTTTCGGGCGTTACGACCGAGCTGGACGAAGCGACGCGGGTCGTCAACGTTTGCGGTGGTCCGACCTGGCGGATGACCGGTGTGGAATACGTGGCTGACTACTTCAACATGATCGAAGTCGACCCTGCCGGTGCGGTCTACCAGTCGGGCCCTGGTCAT
>Ga0207966_1001125_pt1 | contig 14777 bp, 11 predicted proteins | sample Knorr_S23_td_NAD_FD_185611 | JGI IMG/M metagenome (GOLD analysis project Ga0207966, IMG submission 185611) | Marine microbial communities from Southern Atlantic Ocean transect - Knorr_S23_td_NADW_ad_2500m_LV_B (SPAdes) (version 2) | ecosystem: Environmental > Aquatic > Marine > Oceanic | place... | reverse complement strand
GATGCCTATGGCTATGACGCTGAAGCAACCTATGCATTTGACGGCAGAAAAATAGTGTATACTTCTCAATCCAGTGGGGATTTAGAAGTATGGACCATGAACCCAAATGGTTCTGGAAAAACACAGCTGACGGACAGGTTAGGCTATGACGGCGGACCGTTTTTTAGTCACGATGGAACTAAAATTGTGTGGCGGGCTTATTATCCTGAAACAGATGAAGAAATAACCGATTACAAATATTTGTTGAAAACAAATACCATCAGACCCATGGCGCTGCAGATACGGATAATGAATGCAGACGGGAGCAACAAACAGCAAATAACAAATAATAGTGCAGCAAATTTTGGGCCCTTCTTTTTTTCTGATGATAAACGCATTATTTTCTCATCTAACATGAATGATCCAAAAATGCGCAACTTTGACCTTTACGCTATTGATGAAAAAGGGAACAATCTTGAGCGCATTACATATTTTGACGGCTTTGACGGTTTTCCCATGTTTAGTCCCGATGGTAAGTATTTAGTGTTTGCCTCAAACCGTAACCAGGCCAAGCACGGCGACACTAACATTTTTATATGCGAATGGGTAGACTAATGAAACGAGCAATCGTTTTATATATTTTGCTCATTTTTGTATATGCCGCTGATTCGTCTCCTGCTGTCAAAGTGGATCCCGTTTATGAAGAAATAAAATTAGCGGCCATTGAAAGCGGTATTCCGGATTATTTTATAAGGAAAGCATTCTCAAACGACAACATTCAAATTCACGCCGAGATACCTGAACGTTTTGCCCGGCCGTATGAAAAACGAACCTGGGCAGAATACAAAAAGCTCTTTGTAACAGGAGCGCGCATAAAAAAGGGCACTGTTTTTTATAATGAACACCAGGAGGATCTCAAAAAAGCTGCCAGACATTATGGTGTAGACCCCTATTTAATATTGAGCATCATCGGCGTGGAAAGCAATTACGGCAGCCACCATAAAGAATTTAGCGTATTTAATTCCCTTTATACGCAGATTGCTGTCATGCCTCAGCGGGCCAGATGGGCCAAAAAGGAAATGGTAGAATTCCTGACATATTGTTATAAAGATAAAGTGCTGCCCCACAACGTGTATGGTTCCTATGCCGGCGCGTTTGGATATGGACAGTTTATTCCTTCTAGTTTTAATAATTTCGCTGTGGATTTTGATAAAGATGGTGTGCGACAAGCATATGCCTGGCCGGATGTAATGGCCAGCATTGCTAATTATTTGGTGGCTAATGGTTACCCGGTTACACGGGATACGGATATGGATTTAGAAAAGAAAAATCAGGAAAAAATTTACAAAGCGGTGTTTTCCTATAATCATGCAGACAATTATGTAAAGGCAATTTTAGAATTAAGGAAGGAACTTCGAAATAGTATCAGTTTTATGAAAATAAATTCTTCTCACCAATAGTAGCAATTGGATATTAAAATAGGCGATATTAAGGGAACATGCCCCACCTGAAATATCTAGCTTTAAATTTTCTATTTTAGGAGATTAAAACAAGCAACCAATTATTATATTCAAGGGGAAACAATTAACTTTAGCGTGTCTCCGCCACGCTTAACTATTACAGCTGCTTCCTGGCCTTTTTTAAGTTCTTCCAGGCAGTGCATATAATCATAAATGTCCTGAACGTCTTTACCATCAATGGCTATTATAATATCACCCGCTTGCACTCCCGCGGCATCCGCCGGTCCATCGGGCCGCACACCGTCGATTGTCAACCCCGGCTCATCACTAGAATATGATGGAATAATTCCAAAAGTAACATTAAACCTTCTGCGGCCCTGAGGCCGCTCCCCCGGTCCGGCAGTTGTAAATACAGGTTTTTCGTCCCGGGCCCCGATATAGGCAGCAACATCGTAAATAAGTTCAAGAATTTTCTGTTCCCCGGCAGGGTTAATTTTTTCCCAGTCATCGCTGGGCTTGTGATAGTCTTCATGGGTACCAGTGAAAAAGAATAATACTGGAATATCCTTAATGTAGAAACTGCTATGATCACTAGGGCCGAAACCTTCCTTGCTGTAGGAAATTTTTAATTTATGAACGTTTTGTAGTGAATCCAGCAGCGGTTCAAACAGGGGAGAGGTTCCTGTTCCGCCAACAGTAAGAGATGAATCTTTTAGGCGTCCAATCATATCCATGTTAAGCATTGCTGCCACGTTTTCTAAATTGATAACACTGTTATTGACAAAGTGTTTTGATCCCAGCAGTCCTTTTTCTTCAGCGTCGAAAGCAACGAAAAGCACATCTTTTTTTAGAGGCTTTGGATTGTTTGCCAGTTTTTCGGCCAGTTCAATCAAACCTGCTATCCCAGAAGCATTATCATCGGCTCCATTATGGATTGCGTTTTTATCCGGCTGCAGGGAACCGCTGCCTTTCCCGCCGTAGCCTAAATGGTCCAAGTGCGCGCCAACAATGATAATTTCATCCGAAGATCCGTCTCCAGGGACAAAACCCAAGAGATTTGTCCCCCTTGATTTTTTTGTTCTTAAACCAATAGTTGCTGAAATACTGACATTTAAATCAAAAGATATACTCGATCGATTATTATCCAACTTCTCCTGCAGATCTTTGAGTGTTGTATTTTGAGGAAGCAATTGCTGAGCGATCTCCTGTGAAATATGGATGGCCGGTATTGTTCCTGCACTTGCGGATGGCCTAAAACGTAAAGGAAGCAATTCTTCCAAGTCATTATCATCGTAAGGGTTAACAAAGAGCACACCGGCAGCATTATGATCTCTTGCTGTCATATATTTTTTACGAAGAGGCATGTGATCAGCGAATGGGGAGTGGGGCTGGCTACCATCGGGGCTGCCGCGAAAAATCAGTACCCATTTACCAGCCACATCGATATCATCATAATCATTCCAAGCAACACTGTCCTCTGCACCAAAGCCATACCCGGCAAACACAACAGAAGCGTTAAACAAACCGGTTCCTGAAAACCCAAGGGGCATAAAATTCTGTTTTACCCGAAACGTTTTTCGTGTTTCATTAATTTTAAAACGATTATAACCGGATAGAGAAATGCCGCTGGTAAATTCAAAAGATTGTTGATAGCCCTTTTCACCCGCGGGAATTACACCGGAGGCTTTCCATTCTTTTTCTATGTAGCGGATTGCTTTTTTTGAACCGGGGGTTCCCGGAACCCGCCCCTTAAGACGATCGGAGGACAAGTAACGAATATGATCTATTATTTCAGCGGCCGTTATACCATCAGAACCGCCGGAAGAGAAACAAAAGTTTATTAAAAATGAAATGATTAAAATAAGTCTGTAAAAAGGATTTCGCATTGGCGCTAAATTATAACCTAAAACATATAAGTCATATTACGGAAATCTCCCATGTCTAATACAGAAACAAAGGGCATACGGATAAATGTTGAACCCGAATATTTACCCCAGCGCTCTGATCCCACAAAACCCATCTATTTTTTTGCATATCATATTACCATCACGAATGAATCAGATGATAAAATCCAGCTTGTGAGCCGCTACTGGCATATTACAGATTCAAACGGTAACGTAGAAGAAATCCGTGGGCCGGGAGTGGTTGGAAAGCAGCCAAACTTGAAAGCGGGTGAATCTTTTAAATATACGAGCTTTTGCCCCTTGCCGACAGAATTTGGAGTTATGCACGGTGCGTTCCAGATGGTTCGCAGTGATGGTGCTGCCTTTGATGCCCGCATAAAACCATTTAAGCTTGCTGTGCCGTTTTCGGTGAATTAAAGAAGCCCCTTAATTTTGAAAAAAAGTTAGTTTCAATATGTTAATTCTTAATAGAACTAAGATTATTGCAACGGTTGGCCCCGCCTGTTTAAAGAGGTCTATCTTGAAAAAAATGGTCACGAACGGCACCAATGTCTTTCGAGTGAATATGTCGCACGGAAGTCAAGAAGATAAAAAAGAAATCATCCAGCATCTTAAACGACTGGAAATGCCCAACGGTGAACGGCCCTGCATTATTGCCGACTTGGCCGGTCCAAAGATTCGTGTACGCAAAGTAGTCCCTGGATTTGAAACTAAAAAAGGAGAAACTGTACTGATTAGTAGCAGTGGACAGGCAAATAAAAATACAATTGTTGTTTCCAAGGGAATAAAATTTCCAAGAGTAAAAAAAGGTACCAGCATCAAGATCAATGATGGTCGCATACAATTAAAAGTTGATCAAAGGGGATCACAGACACTTTTACAATGTATTACTACAATCGGCGGAAAGATCGAAACGGGGAAGGGTGTCAATTTTCCCGGAATTACGCTTAAACTTCCAGCCCTTACGGCTCAGGATCGAAAAGATTTAAAACTGGCAATTGCTGAAGAGGTAGATTGGATTGCCCTGTCTTTTGTTCGTTCTGCTAAAGATAAAGTTGATATAGACAGAGTGTTAAAAAGGGCAAAAGTAAATACCCCGATCATAGCCAAGATCGAAAAATGGGAAGCACTGCAAGACCTTGAAGCGATAATAAATCAATTTGATGCTGTAATGGTTGCCAGGGGGGATCTGGGGGTAGAAACGCCCCCTGAGCAGGTTCCCCTGGCACAAAAGAAAATTATTAAACAAGCCAACAAAATGGGAAAACCGGTGATTATCGCCACACAAATGCTGGAATCTATGGTTAATGAGCCTGTTCCCACACGAGCAGAAGTGAGCGATATAGCTAATGCTATTTTTGATGGCGCCGATGCGTTAATGGTTACCGGAGAGACGGCCATTGGTATCCACCCCATTGAAGTTGTTAGGGTTCTTAAAAAAGTCATCCTGGAAACCGAACACACAATTGATTTTGATATGGTGCGCCAACCCATAGGCCGTCAAAGTACAGCTGACGCCATCAGCCATGCCACATGTCAGGTTGCTCAAGATCTTTCGGCTGATTGTATTGTTACCATGACCCACAGCGGCAGCACGGCTCTAATGATATCGCGGTATCGTCCCAATGGTCGCGTGGTTGCGTTAACACCGGTGGAACGCACATGTCGGCAATTGGCAATGGTGTGGGGCATTTCTCCCTTTAGAATAAAAGAATACAAACGTACGGAGGACATTCCTGCAATTGTTGAGCAGAAACTTCTTGCCAAAAGAGTTATCAGAAGAGGACGAAAGTATATTATTACGGGTGGTGTTCCTGTAGGCGTTCCCGGCACTACAAATTATCTTTCAATACAAACCGTTTAATTAAATGAAATACGTTTATTCCTTTATGTTGGATAGCGCAGAGGGATCTACCGCTATGAAAAACGAACTGGGCGGTAAAGGCGCCAACCTGGCTGAAATGTGCAATATGGGGTTACCTGTTCCGCCGGGATTCACAATCAGCACTGCAGTATGTTCACATTATTATGATAACGATCAAAATCTCCCAAAGGATCTTGCTGATCAGGTTTTAGAAGCTCTGCAAAAAGTTGCGGGTGATATGGGCAAAATATTTGGTGATGAAAATGATCCTCTACTTGTTTCTATCCGTTCCGGAGCTCGGGTATCCATGCCCGGCATGATGGAAACAGTATTGAATATAGGGCTGACCACCAAAACCATTCCCGGCCTGGTTACTAAAACCAATAACGAACGCTTTGTCTATGACGCCTACCGGCGTCTCATTATGATGTATGCTGACGTGGTCATGGAAAAAGCAGCAGGGATCGAGCCGGAAGAAGGGCACGGTATACGCCAAAAACTGGAATCTATGTTGGAGGATTTTAAGAAAAAAAATGGGTATTCAAAAGATACGGACCTTGCCGCAGGCGATTGGAAAACATTATCAGTGTCCTTCAAAACAGAAATAAAAAGGACTTTAGGTAGTGAATTTCCTGACGACCCAATGGATCAGCTTTGGGGTGGGATTAAAGCCGTATTGCGCAGCTGGAAGGGCAAACGTGCCGTGAATTATCGCCGCATAGAAAAACTGCCGGATAAATGGGGTACAGCAGTCAACGTTCAAGCCATGGTGTTTGGTAATACAGGAGAAAATTCAGCGACGGGTGTGGCGTTTACCCGGAACCCCGCCACTGGAGAAAATATGTTTTATGGCGAATGGCTCACTAATGCCCAAGGAGAAGATGTGGTAGCAGGAATTCGAACCCCGAACCCACTGAACGAAGAGACAAAGACACAGAACACAAAACAGTTAATATCTCTGGAAACGTCAATGCCGGAACTTTACCAGCAGCTGTCAGACATTCGAATGAAACTAGAACTGCACTATAAAGATATGCAGGATATTGAATTTACCATAGAGGATAGCCGCTTGTGGATGCTACAAACCCGCATTGGCAAACGTAATGGCGCTGCTGCTATTAAAATAGCAGTTGACATGGCAAACGAAGGCATGATAGATAAGAAAACAGCATTGATGCGTGTCAAACCGGACCAATTGGACGAACTGCTGCACCCCATGTTGGATGCTAACAGTGAAAAAAGGGCCACCTTTTTAGCCAAGGGTTTACCGGCCGGTCCCGGCGCCGCAGCTGGAAGGCTTGTGTTTACAGCTGATGATGCCGAAACATGGCATAAGCGCGGTGAAAAAGTCATTCTATTGCGCAAAGAAACCTCTCCGGAAGATATTCATGGCATGCACGCCGCGGAAGCAATTCTCACCGCTAAAGGAGGAATGACCTCCCATGCAGCACTGGTGGCCCGGGGCTGGGGAAAATGTTGTATTGTTGGCTGTAGTGAGCTTCATGTTGATATACAAAAACGGGAAGTTCATATTGGAGATACTACATTAAAAGAAGGCGACTGGATCACCATGAATGGTACGCAGGGAAATGTTTACAAGGGAGTATTGGAATTAGTACCAACCGATCCTAACACACATTCGGAATACAAACAATTGATGAAATGGGCTGATGAAGTACGCACGTTGAAGATCAGGACTAATGCCGAAAGCCCAGCGGATGCACAGCAAGCTATCAAATTTGGAGCCCAAGGAATTGGTTTGTGTCGAACCGAACATATGTTTTTTGATGAAACGCGAATTCTGGCCATGCGTAAAATGATATTAGCAAACAACGAAATTGATCGCCGCGCGGCTGTAATGGAATTGCTTCCTTTCCAGAAAAACGATTTTAGGGGCATTCTGAAGGCCATGGAAGGTCTGCCGGTGACTATCCGTTTACTGGATCCGCCACTGCACGAATTTTTAACTCTTACCGATGAACAGATACAGGAATTATCCGAACAGGTTGGTAAGAATAAATCAGATATTGAAAAACGCATAGCCGGTCTTCATGAACTTAATCCTATGCTTGGCCATCGCGGTTGCCGGTTGGGCATTGCCTATCCGGAGATTACAGAAATGCAGGCACAAGCAATCCTGGAAGCAGCGGCAGAACTAACAAAAGAGGGCGTAACTGTTTTGCCGGAGATCATGATTCCACTAGTAAGCACAGTCTCTGAATTCACCGATCAGGAAGCGATTGTTAGAAAGGTAGCCCAGGATGTTTTTACAAAATTTGGCATTGAAGTGAATTATATGGTCGGAACCATGATTGAACTTCCCCGGGCCTGCCTAACAGCAAACGAAATTGCAGAACATGCAGAATTTTTCAGTTTTGGAACCAATGATCTAACACAAACGACATATGGTTTTAGTCGTGATGACATAGGCTCGTTCTTGCCGGATTATTTAGACAGAAAAATTTTAGTTCACGACCCCTTCCAAAGCTTAGATGTGAACGGAGTGGGAAAACTGATGTCTATGGCAGTAACGCTTGGTCGGGGGGTAAAAGAAAATTTGAAAATTGGCATTTGTGGTGAACACGGCGGCGATCCGGCCTCCATTCAATTTTGCAAAGACAATCGATTGGACTATGTAAGTTGTTCTCCCTTTCGAGTGCCTATTGCTAGACTGGCGGCAGCCCAGGCAGAATTATAAGGAAAATCATTTTAAGATTATACTACTCTATTTTGGTAGAAAAGCAATATTTATGAAACAATTAAAAACATTGATTATTGGTTCTGGCGACCACGGCAACACCAATGTTAGTTTTAGCGAAATATTGTCAGACGATATAAACATTAAATATTGATTACCATGCCCTGCACGCAGAAATTATATTATGTATTATTCGCATTATTTTTCAACTCAGCAGACAAGGAAATAATAAATGAATTATTCTCGATATCAATTAATAAGTTTAACGGTCTTAAGGGTATTGGTAGGCTGGCATTTTTTATATGAGGGCATTTCCAAGTTAATCAACCCCTACTGGTCGTCGGCCGCATACCTATTGGATTCCAAATGGCTATTATCAGGGCTTGCAACAACAATCGTATCCAACCCAACCTTATTGGGGATTTCAGATTATGTGAACATGTGGGGGCTGACGCTAGTGGGCGCTTCGTTATTACTGGGGTTATTCAGCCGCTATGGCGCCTTGATCGGTATGGTGTTTGTAATGCTATACTATTTATTTGCACCGCCTCTATTAGGATTGGAATATGGACGGCCAGGCGAAGGCAGTTATCTTATTGTAAATAAAAACCTGATAGAAGCCTGTGCGCTCTGGGTACTTTATTCATTTCCCACAAGTCATATCATTGGTTTGGACCGTTTCTGTGTCAAGCCGGAATCAAATTAAAGGGAGTTGGTCATGAGCAATCAAACAAATCAGCAAAAGAATACCAATTTAGAACGCCGTGAATTGATCAAAAGCCTGGCTACCGTACCGGTTTTTGGCTTATTTCTGGTCAACCTCTGGCGGAAAATTCGCCGGGACGCTTTAAAAAAATCAAACTTATTGTCTGACCTAGTCCAGCAAAAATCAGCTCCAGCTGTAATCAAAAAAATGTCAGACAGCCGGCATCTCAATATCGGGGTGATCGGGTATGGCGGCCGCGGCCATCACCTTGTGCGCGGGGCTGGTTTTGCGCCCCCAGGCTGGACGCAAAGAGCATCAGAAAATGCACAAAAAAATAAACTGGATAAGGCTTTTGAAACCTATATGACACAAGAGGATTTGAACTGTTCCCTGGTTGGCGTATGCGATCTCTTTGATGTTCGCGCAGAAGAAGGTATTGCTGCATCCAAGAATGAAACACGCCCTGGTGGAGAACCAAAGTCCACAGCTGTACGCTATCGTCATTATACAGAACTGTTAGCCAATGATAACATTGATGCCGTCATCGTTGCCACACCAGACCACTGGCATTCACGTATTACCATTGATGCCGCAAAAGCCGGTAAACATGTATATTGTGAGAAAGGGCTCACACGTACGTTTGACGAAGCGGTCAAGGTCTATGATACTGTTAAAAAAACCGGTATTAAATTGCAGCTCGGCCATCAGAACCGCCAGGTAGAGGCAAATGAAAAAGCAAAAGAAATCTATAAGCAAGGTCTACTTGGGCCTGTCAACTTGGTTGAAATTGCCACCAACCGAAACTCCCCTTGGGGTGCATGGGTATGGGACATCCACCCAGAAGGCAATGAAGAAACCATCGATTGGGAAACCTTCCAAGAACCATGTTCAAACAAAATCCCTTGGGGTGATGGTAATGAAGCCTTAAGACGATTCTTTAGATGGCGTTGCTGGTTCGATTATGGCACGGGTTTATCTGGAGACCTCCTTTCTCATGACTTTGATGCAATTAACCAAATTATGGAAATTGGAATTCCTAAATATGCATACTCTACAGGTGGTATATATTATTATACAAAGGAACGCAATCCGGAATATGCACGAGATGTACCTGACGTATGGAACGCTACCTTTGAATATCCGGATCAGAACCTGACCCTGTTATACAGTGCCACCCTATCCAGTAATAATCCACGGGGGAATCGGATCATGGGCCATGATGCAACCATGCAGATGGGCGGTCAAAGCGGTGGTGGATCCGTTCATGGTTTCGTTGTTACCGCAGACTCTGAATCTACTCTATATAAAGATCGTTTAAAGAGTGGGATTATCAATTCAAATTATCCGATCTATACCTATTCTCCAGGTTCGAAACAAATTGATGGTGTTACATCGGCAACATCTCGTTATTTTGCAAATAGAGGATTGCTGTACACCTATCGTGAGGGAAAACGGGTAGATCCGACTCATCTTCATGTGAAAGATTGGCTTGATTCAATTCGTGGCGGTCCAAAGGCTCAACCAAAATGTAATATTGATGTGGCCTTCCATGAAGCAGTGACTTGTGCTATGGCGACAGAATCTTATAAAACCGGTCGACGAATTGAATGGGATCCTAAAAACCGCAAGTTGATCTAAACTAGCCAGGATAACCATATGACAAATAAGTTTCGACTCGGAACCATGATGTTTCTCCAGTATGCTCTTTGGGGTGCATGGCTTCCCGTCACGGCGCGTTATCTTTCGGCGAGTGTTGATGAAGGGGGCCTTGGTTTTTCAGGTTCGGAAATTGGTATGATTCTTGGATTGGCCGGGTCAATTGGTGCAATTGCTGCACCTTTTATAGCTGGTCAGTTTGCTGATCGATACTTCAGTACAGAAAAGATATTGGCATTTTTAGTCTTTACCGGCGGGATTGTTAAATGGTATACATCAACCCAAACTGACTACCAGGCATGGCTTTATCTGTCCATCATATATAGCATTTTGTATATGCCAACTCTGGCCTTATCAAACTCTGTCGCTTTTACCCATATTGATGATACGGAAAATACATTTCCAAAAATTCGGGTATGGGGAACCATCGGTTGGATTGCCGCCAGTTGGGCCTTCCCCATGATTTGGCTCCAGCAGGATCTTTCATTCCAACTTATGCCGCCATTCATTGCCGGTGCCGAAGTACCCAACGTGACGGCACGTTTGGTAGATGCACTCAAGTTTTCCGGCATCATTTCAATGACCTATGGTGTGTTCTGTTTTTTGCTACCCCACACACCACCCAAAGCAAATGCGGTAGAAAAACTAGCCTTCAAAAAAGCATTTTCCCTGTTCACCAATAAATCTTTCTTGGTCTTGGTTTTAGCCAGTTTAGGGGTTAGTGTCCTTCACCAGATTTATTTTCTCCAAACAGCCCCCTTCCTTTCCTTTCTCGGGATTAAAGACAGCGCCATTGGCCCGGCGATGACGATAGGTCAATTTGCGGAGATTGCGACAATGGCCTATCTGGGCTATTTTTTGAAACGATTGGGTTTTAAGAAAGTCATCACCATTGGTATATTAGCTTACTTTGCCCGTTATGCCATTTTTGGCACATCTTTTCTCCCGGTCTGGGCGATAGTGGCAAGCCAGGCATTTCATGGCTTTTGTTTTGCATTCTTTTTTGCCGCGGGATTTATTTATGTGGATAAACTTGCAGATGATGATGTTCGCCATTCTGCCCAGACAGTTTTTGGGATTATCATTTTTGGTGGGGGGCCAGTCGTTGGTGGTTGGCTCTCAGGAAAATTGCAGGATATTTATACGACCGCTGGGATATTTGATTATTCCAGCTTTTGGTATACACTTTCTGCTATGGGCTTAGTTACAGGTATTTTATTTTTATTATTTTTCAACGAACAATTACAAGAGGGAACGAACAAAACATGAGTAAACAACGATTAGGCATTGGATTTATTGGTGGGGGTTTTATTACTCGTTTTCATATTCAATCTCTCATCGCTGTCCGGGAAGTGGATGTTATAGGTGTGATGTCGAGGACAAAAAAATCTGCAGAGGAATCAGCGATACTGGCACGCACAATTGGCGTTGGTCATGATGCCAAGGCCTATGATACGATTACGGATATGATTGCTGATCCTGCTATAGACGCCCTGTGGGTTTGTTCCCCAAATTTTGCCCGAATTGAAACATTTGATGAAATTGCCAATGCTATCTCGTCCGGAACCGGTGCACTGATCGGCGTCACCTGTGAGAAGCCCCTCGGTCGAAATGTACCAGAAGCTCAAAAGGTGCTGAAACTTACCCAAAGTGTCGGACTTTTGGATGGCTATCTGGAAAATCAGGTATTCTCTCCATCCGTTACACGAGGGAAGGAAATTGTATGGGCTCGAGGGGCAGCAACAACAGGGCGACCTTATCTAGCAAGAGCAGCTGAAGAACATAGCGGTCCGCATATGCCCTGGTTTTGGGAAGGATCGCTTCAGGGCGGCGGCGTACTTAATGATATGATGTGCCACTCAGTTGAAGAAGCACGTTTCATGCTTACAGAACCAGGGAAACCCCGCGAATCAATCAGGCCTATCAGCATCAGCGCCCATACAGATTGTCTGAAATGGCAGCGCCCGGAATATGCCAAAATTCTTTCCGATAACAGTGGAGGAAAAACAGATTATTTGAAACGACCTTCCGAAGATTTTGCTCGCGCGCTTATTGAATATCATGATGAAAAGGACAACAAACTTATTGTTGAAACAACCACATCCTGGTGTTTTGTAGGTGAAGGATTGCGCCTCAGCCTGGAACTCTTTGGTCCAGAATATTCCATGTTTATCAATACCCTAGATCCAGATTTGAAAGTATTTTTCAGCCGTAAGACTGCAGGATCAGAGGGTGAAGATCTAGTTGAAAAACAAAATGCAGAATCCGGTGGCATGCCCGTGGTAAGCAATGAAACTGAAGTGTATGGGTACACTGCAGAAAACAGGCACATGGTTGAATCATTTCTGGCTGGAAAACGACCAGAAGAAAACTTCGATGATGGCCTAGATGTGACGCGTCTGCTTATGGCAGCATATATGAGTGCTGAACAAGGTAAAAAGATTCAATTACCCAATCCCAACATTGACACATTTATTCCGGCAGTAGCCAAAGGCGAATGGAATCCGAAAGTTAAACTATGAAACAGATCAGTCTCTTCATTACAACCTGCTTTTTAATATGTTGCTCTTCTACCACTGAATGGACAGTCCTGTTTGATGGAAAGAGTGTGAATGGCCTCCGGGGCTATAAACAATCGGGATTCCCAGACTCATGGGAAATCGTTGATGGTACATTAAAGACCATTCCTGGCTATGGGGTGGACTTGATTAGTGAGGAAGTTTATAAAAATTTTGAGCTGGAATTGGAATGGAAAGTACCCGAGGGTGGCAATAGCGGCATATTCTACTTTGCCACGGAAGAAGGGAATTATATTTGGCAGTCCGCACCTGAAATGCAGGTGCTGGATGATGAAAAACATACCGATGGAAAAAATACGCTCACTTCTGCCGGTGCACTATATGCAATGATTGCACCAACTGAAAGAGTTGTGAAACCCGTGGGTGACTTCAATCGGGTTCGTATTAAAGCAAAAAATAATTATATAGAACATTGGCTGAATGGTACCAAAATCGTAGAATATATTTATGGCAGCGATGCCATGTGGGAACTGGTGGCCCAAAGTAAATTTAGTAAGATGCCTCTTTTTGCAAAGGCAACTGAAGGTCATATCGGTTTACAGGGTGATCATGGAATTGTATGGTATCGTAATATCCGTATCCGCAGACTCTAATTTGAAACGCAGAGATTTCCTTCAATTCAGCGCCTCAATCGCCGGGGGGTTGGCCTTTACTGGATTAGACAGTTCAATGCTTTCAGGGTCTAACCTGCCATTGCCTTTTAAAATATCGCTTGCCGAATGGTCCCTCCACCGTACCATACGGAATGAAGAAATTAATCATCTCGATTTTGCAGCCATTGCAAATAATGAGTTCGAGATAGATGCCATTGAATATGTGAATACTTTCTTTTTTGAAAAAGCCAAGGATACAGCCTACCTGTCGGAAATGAAAAAACAGGCAGATAACCATGGCGTTATCTCTCTTTTGATCATGTGTGACAATGAAGGCAACCTGGGTGATCCCGATCTAAAAAAGCGCATCCAAGCGGTAGAGAACCACTTTAAGTGGGTTGAAGCAGCAAAGTATTTAGGCTGTCATGCTATTCGTGTTAATGCAAGAAGTGCAGGTTCTTATGAAGAGCAGATCAAATTGGCAGCAGATGGTTTACGGCGTCTTACAGAATTCAGTGATACAATCGGAATTAATACAATTGTGGAAAATCATGGCGGTCTTTCTTCCAATGGGAAATGGTTATCCGCGGTTATGGAAAAAGTAAACCATCCTCGCTTTGGTACACTTCCTGACTTCGGCAATTTCAGAATTCAGGAAGATGAATGGTATGATCGCTACTTGGGCATGAAAGAACTTATGCCTTACGCCAAAGCGGTCAGCGCCAAGAGCCATGAGTTTGATATTAAGGGGAATGAAATCAATACAGATTATTATAAAATGATGAAAATTGTCCTAGATGCCGGTTATAATAGCTATGTGGGAATTGAATATGAAGGAACTGCTCATAGCGAGAGGGAAGGCATCCGCCTGACATTTGAATTACTGAAAAAAGTGAGAGCATCTTTTGGCTGATTATTACCAATAATGCATTGTTCCAGAAATGATTGCTGATGACAGTTTTGGATAAACTACCTTTCAAATCTATACAATTAAAAGCCCGATTTTTGTTGGGCTTTTTGTTCTTATGGATGGCATGCAGTTTACCTTTGAAATTATATACTTTTTCTGGGAACACCATGGGCACAAATTATTTTGTAAAAATCGTTAGTAAAAATTCAGTAATAGATCACGGGAAGATTCAGAAAGGCATTGATTCTGTTTTAACATTGATGAATCAACATTTGTCAATCTGGGACCCAAATAGTGAGATCTCACTATTCAATCAAAATCGACAAAAAGCGTTGATAGTAGTTTCACCGCATCTGAGAAATGTTATTTCCAAAAGTTTGGAAATTTCTGATGAGACGAATGGTGCTTTTGATATCACTGTATTTGAT
>Ga0207966_1001123_pt1 | contig 14801 bp, 11 predicted proteins | sample Knorr_S23_td_NAD_FD_185611 | JGI IMG/M metagenome (GOLD analysis project Ga0207966, IMG submission 185611) | Marine microbial communities from Southern Atlantic Ocean transect - Knorr_S23_td_NADW_ad_2500m_LV_B (SPAdes) (version 2) | ecosystem: Environmental > Aquatic > Marine > Oceanic | place... | reverse complement strand
CTCGCCAGGGGAAGCGATGTTCACGAATTTCCTCAATAATCTGCCGCAAACCCGTAAGGATCTCTTCACTGTCACCAGGTGTTATGACGCTACACGCCTCTAACATACGCACGTGCGCCATCGTGCCAGCCAAATCATATTCAGCCAGGCGACGGTCAAAATGCTGCGATGCGGTGAACGCTTCGGTCAGGTTACTGGTTTCACCATCAAATCGACCGGACCAGAGTTTGCTCTTGTCCATCATAGCCTCAGGATGCTACGTCGGTTACTGAATGTCTACAAACGAACTCGTCGGCACCGCACATCGCTCTTTAAAGACATTCCCCGCAAGAAACGAGCGCGCATACACTCGATGTTCGAACACTGCCTTACTTCAAGGCAGAGACGTACAACGACACTTCCCGCATCTGTTGGGGAGTCAACAAGAACGCTATTGGGTTCATCACTCGATGCTTTCGTGTCTTGGTCTTGAACGCTTGCAACTGCCGTTCCAGATATTCCGGATGCTGGCCGGCCAGACGCGGGTATTTCGGTGGAATACCGCGCCCGGCAGGCCCGTGACAACCCATGCATGGCGCCACACCCAATGCCTTGAAGCCGCCGCGGTAAAGCGTACCCCCGCTCTCCGCCGCCGTGACATCGGCTTCAGAAATGCTGCCAAGGGTCGATTGCTGTGCTGAAAAATAGGCATCCAAATCCTGCATATCAGTCTGCGACAACGGTGCCGCCATACCAGCCATCACTGGGTTAGCGCGGTTACCTGACTTAAATAGGGTCAATTGTGCCGCAATATAACCGGGCACCTGCCCTGCAAGTGACGGGAACTGACTGTTCGCACTATTGCCATCCGCACCGTGGCAAGCAGCACACAACTGGGCCTTAACCTTCCCAGCCACGGCATCACCCGCTACCACCGAGTGAATTGGTGTGGCAACACAGATTAGAAGCGCGATAATGATCGATGTTGGCCGTTTCATTACACTGGTCCCCAAAAGTTCTCGGCTCCAGAAAAGCCTTGCCACATTGGTGTGACGATCACAACTGACGGGGCAGGCCCCAACCCATCCCCAACTGGCGCGCGATTATAACCCCCATGCAGACTATCAACAGCGCGACCCTAAATCAGGCCCAATTTGTCTGTAGCGCACACACTCACCTCGAGTGGCCTATCGACTCGGGCAGCGAAATTGCCGTTGCCGGACGATCAAATGTCGGCAAATCGAGCGCTATCAACGCCATTACGGGTCGTACGGGCCTCGCCCGGACCAGCAAGACACCTGGCCGTACCCGCCAGATTGTCTTTTTTGACCTGACCCCCGACCACCGGCTGGTTGATCTACCTGGATACGGCTTTGCCCGGACCTCACGCGAATTGCAGCAACACTGGCAGAAAACGATCAATCGTTATTTCAGTACTCGGCAGGCTTTAAGAGGACTCGTCCTACCTATCGACATCCGCCGCGGCCTGATGGCGATGGATCAAGAAATGCTCAATTGGTGCTGCCATCACGCATTACCGGTTCACTTGCTTCTAACCAAACGAGATAAGCTGTCCAGAAGTGCTGCCCAAAACACACTGCGCACGGTGCAGAAACAACTGGTCGAGTCCCCGCTGTTCAGCGCACAACTCTTCTCAGCTACTAAAAAGGAGGGTGTCGAAGAAGCGCGGGCCAAAATCGTCCAACTACTGATGAGCGAACCCCGACCAGTCAACAACTGACCAGCGACAGCCGCCGCTTAGGCGTGCGCCATTGCCCAATTCTTACCGGCGTTCACCTCAACCTTAAGCGGCACAGCCAGTTCAGCGACTGATGTCATGAGTGACTTCAGCATGGACCGCGCCTGGTCGACGTCATCCTCGCTGACTTCCAATACCAGCTCGTCGTGGACCTGCATGATCATCCGCATCTGCAAATTGTGCTCTGTAATCCACCCATCCACGGCCAGCATAGCCAGCTTGATGAGATCAGCGGCGGTGCCCTGCATGGGTGCGTTGATCGCAGCCCGTTCAGCGGCCTGTCGACGCGCATGATTACTCGACCCCATATCGTTCAGGTGCAGCCGGCGACCAAATACGGTCTCAACAAATCGTTGTTCCCGCGCTCGCACTCGAGTGTTTTCCATGAATGCATGCACACCCGGGTAACGGGAGAAATAGAGGTCGATGTAATCTTGGGCTTCTATACGACCGATTCCCAGTTGCTTACTCAGGCCAAACGCTGACATACCGTAAATCAGACCAAAATTAATTGCCTTTGCGCTGCGTCGCTGATCATCAGTTACTTTCGATGGCTTAATTGAAAACACCTCTGCCGCAGTTGCGCGATGAATATCTGCATCGTCTGCGAATGCTGACAACAGTCCCTCATCCGCTGAGAGGTGCGCCATGATGCGCAACTCGATTTGTGAGTAATCGGCCGCCACGAGCACATACCCTGGGTCAGGAATAAAGGCTTGACGGATCCGTCGGCCTTCCTCTGTTCGCACCGGGATGTTCTGAAGGTTCGGGTTGCTCGATGACAGACGTCCGGTTGCGACCGCAGCCTGATGATAAGAAGTATGAACACGGCCGGTCACTGGGCTAACGAGTTCCGGCAACTTGTCCGTGTACGTCGATTTCAACTTGCTGAGACTGCGGTATTGAAGAATCAACTGCGGCAACTCGTGATCTTCAGCCAGTTCCTGGAGAACGTTTTCAGCTGTGGAGGGTTGCCCCTTGGGCGTTTTGCTGATGATAGGCAAGTCCAATTTTTCAAACAACACCTCTTGAATCTGCCGTGGGGAGGCGATATTAAAGGCAACGCCCGCCGCCGCGTGCGCTTGCTTCTCTATCTGTGCAATTCGTTCGCCCAGTTCGATGCTGTGGTTAGATAGCATGTCACAGTCCACTCGCACACCGTTCCGCTCCACTCGCGACAAAACTGGCACGAGTGGCATCTCGATTGTTTCCAACACCGAACGCAATGCGGGCTCCGACTGGAACTGGGGATAAATCTTTTCGTGCAATCGCATCGCTATGTCAGCATCCTCCGCCGCGTAATGGCCTGCCTGCTCCACATCGACTTGACTAAACGACACTCGCGACTTACCGCTCCCGGCAACCTCCTCATACTTGACGACTTTGTAACCGAGATACTTGAGCGCTAAGGTGCTCAGATCGTGCCGTGATCCCGTGCTATTAAGAACATAAGACTCCAGCATGGTGTCGAAGCGAATCCCCTTAAGATCGATGCCGTAGTTCTGCAACACGGATCGATCGTACTTTAGGTTCTGGCCAATCTTGCCAATCTTGGGGTCTTCCAGAAGAGGTCGAAGACAGGTCAACGCATAATCGAGGGAAACCTGCAAAGGAGCCCCAACATAATCATGTGCCAGCGGCAGGTAGGCACCTTCACCGGCACGATCAGTAAACGAAATTCCCACCAGTTCAGCGCACAATGTATCTAACGATGTGGTCTCGGTATCAAGAGAAAATACACCTGCTTTCGACAACCGCTTGATCCATTGCCTGAGCGTTTTCTCATCCAGGATTATCGTGTAGTCAACCTCTGGTGAATGCGTATCCACAGAATTCGTGCCGCCGAGTTCGGACAACCAGGTTTTGAATTCGAGCCGCGAAAACAGCGCCCGCAGGCGATCATCGTCTGGGGTGGACTGCCTCAGATCTTTCGGCGTCACCTCCAGTTCAACATCGGTTTTGATCGTCACCAACTGTCGAGACAGGGGGAGTTGCTCCAGGGACTGGCGCAGGTTGTCTCCCACCTTGCCCTTGATTTCTTCAGCGTGAGCGACAAGATTATCGAGCGTTCGATAGGTTTCCAACCACCGCGTTGCAGTCTTCGGGCCCACTTTTGGCACTCCGGGCACGTTGTCCACAGCGTCGCCAACTAGCGTGAGGTAATCAACAATCTGTTCTGGCTCAACACCAAAACGCACTTTAATACCGGCCGTATCGTAAGTTTCTCCTTTCATGCTATCGATCAGACGGACCCGCTTACCAACCAACTGCGCGAAATCCTTGTCACCACTCATGATGTCAGTGTCGATCGCCATCGCCGTTGCCGTAGTGGACAGCGTGCCAATCACATCGTCTGCCTCAACAGCGGCCACCGACAACAACGGAATACCCATCGCTTGGATCACATCGTGGGTAGGTTCTATTTGCGAGCGCAGATCATTCGGCATGGGAGGCCGATTCGCCTTGTAGGCAGGGTAAATATCATCACGGAAGGTTTTACCGGGCGCGTCGAAAACAACCACCAGATAATCCGACGGATGCTCCTTCATCTGCCGACGCAACATGTTGATAACACCGTAGATAGCCCCCGTGGTTTCACCACTCGAGGTCGTCAGATCCGGCATGGCATGATAGGCCCGATAAAGATAGGACGACCCATCGACCAACACCAGTTTTTTTGTCACTACGGCATCTCCAAAACAACTTTTGTTATCCGCCGGGCCTTGTTGCGAAGTTTAAAAAAACAATATACGAGCGTTTTTAAGTCGAGCAGCCCGTAAAAGAACAAAATATTAGGCGCGCTCGGCACTGCCCGCATCACCACCTCACGTCAGTCGGCGTAGCGACGAGCAATATTGATCCCTTTCAGCAGATTCAATGCCGCCCGCACCTCGTAGTCACTATCTTGGCGCCGCGTGCGGGACGCCTTGGCGTTTTCCGCAGGCTCCTCGACAGTGGCCTCCTGGCCGAGGTGCCCAACCAAATTCGCTTCCCGCAGCGCAACGCTAACCCCCCCCGGGTCGGCAAAGGCCAGATCCCCCGTGAGAACATCTGGAACAATTCCTCGGGCCTGTATCGAACGATCGTTAGGTGTGTAGTAACGAGCCGTGGTCAATTTGAGGGCTGCACCGTTATGCATGGGCAATATCGTTTGGACAGAACCTTTACCGAATGTCTTAGTACCAAGAATTACCGCCCGGTCGTGATCCTGAAGCGCGCCGGCCACAATCTCGGCCGCAGAAGCAGAACCCCCGTTCACCAGCACTACCATCGCGGCACCGCCCAGGTAGTCTTTTGGCGTCGCGTTGAAAGTGATTCTCGAATCCTCTGTACGTCCGCGCGTCGACACGATCACCCCCTGGCGAAGAAAAACATCGCTGACATCAACTGCGCCTTCCAGGACACCCCCTGGATTATTACGCAGATCGAGGACCAGACCATCTAGTGTTCCACCCGCCTCTTTTTTCACGCGGGTCAATTCACGACGCAGTGACGCAGCGGTTCCCAATTGAAACTGAGCGACGCGTACATAAGCATAATGTCCTTCAAGCAATTGCGCCCACACGCTATTGATGTGGATAACCTCCCGCTCAATCGTGATCCGGATCGGTTTCGGCGCACCTTTGCGAGCAATGGTCAAGTCAATCGTGGTGCCCGGCTTCCCGCGCATTCGATTCACTGCTTCATCAAGAGCCATGCCCTTAACCGGCGCCTCATCGAGTCGAACAATCAAATCACCGGGGAGAATACCGGCCCGGTCAGCCGGTGTGCCATCGATCGGTGTCACTACCCTGATGAGTCCGTTGTCATCCAGGGTGACCTCTATGCCCAAACCGCCAAATTCTCCCCGTGTATCGATATTGACTTCACGGTATGCCTCGGGCTCAAGGTAGGTTGAGTGTGGATCAAGGCCGTTAAGCATCCCCCGCACCGCATTCTTGAGCAACTCACCATCATCGACTCGCTCAACATAATCACTCTTAATCTTGCCGAAAATTTCAGAAAAGACCTTGAGATCCTCCATCGGCAATGACTCGTTCGTATCAGCATGTGCAGCGACACTCATCCCGATACACAACACGGACAGTACTCCGAGCGATAACGCACGGTGCAATTGAACCCAGCAACGCTTCATTTCTTAACCTAGAGCAGTAACGGTGGCGAAAAACGCGAACGAGTATAGCGTCTGTGTTTCAGGGAGCCCGCCCCAACCCCGCAATGACCGTCCTTAACTGCCCCGGCGGGGAGTCGAGTCACACAGCAGAAACAGGTCAAGGGGACCACTGAAAGGTCACGTGATCCGTCTTTGAAGCACTCTCTCTGACCCCGTTTGACATCACGATTTATTAAATTAATGTTTATTAACAATATATTATATGGTTTCCTTGTAAGATATATTATAATTCGAACATTAATGTATAATATTTAATTGATATTCTTCAGTTGTCCCATAGGTACTCGCCATGGCAGACATGCCCACCCCCGTCAATGGGGATCCGTTTCGAAGTTTCTTGGCGGACGAAAAGAATTTATACGTCGCCTCAAGAGCGCTCAAGGCGATGGGGCATCCGTTGCGACTCAAGATTCTGTGCATTCTCGCCGGCATTAAGGAAATCAGCGTTCAAGACCTCGTGGACCTGGTTGGTACCTCCCAAAGCAATATTTCTCAGCATTTATCGATTCTCAGGGATAAAGGCATTCTGGCCTCCCGTAAAGATGCCAACAAAGTCTACTACCGCATCGATGACCATAAAGTCGTCCAATTAATGGAAAGCACCCGCTCCGCTTTCATCCCCACCTGAATCAGAGCCTGTCTTCGGCTAAGTGAGTGTCCTCCTCCTGTAGAATGGCAGGTCATTCGCTACTCCAACTTTTTCGATGATTAATCAATTCGTCACCAGTAACTGGTACCTTTTTGCCGCCCTTATCGCCATCCTCGGGTTACTTGCCTTCGATCCGATACGACGACGTTCCAGCGGCATTCGCCCTGTTTCGGCGATCCAATTACCTCAATTGATGAACCATGACAATGCGGTAATCGTCGATGTCCGGGACAATACAGACTTTGAGAACAGCCACATCGCCAAGGCCATTAATATTCCTATCAATCAGCTCAAATTGAACCTCGCACGTCTCGAAAAGTATCGCAAAAAAGAAACCGCGATGGTCTTGGTCTGCCGATCCGGCCAACAGGCAACACGCGGCGCACAGGTGCTGCGTAAAGAGAACTTTCCCAACCTCTACACCCTTGATGGTGGAATGAATGCCTGGGAAAAAGAACATCTTCCGGTGCAACGCTGACCGCTATACGAAGGACCTCATCCAATGGCCGAAAACAACACGCCAACTGCACCCACTTTCCAGTTCAATCAGGTTTACCTAAAAGACGCCTCTTTCGAATCGCCATGCAGTCCCGAGGTGTTCGGTCCGAAAAACTCCAATCGCAATCCTGCTATTGACGTACAGCTGAGAATTCAGCACCAGCGTGTCACCGATACCGATGATGTATACGAGGTTGTTCTCGCAAGTACTTGCACGGCCAAAACGGAAGAAGACACGCTGTTTATTGCAGAAGTCCAGCAGGCTGGCATTTTTACATTGACCGGTTACGAACCCGCGCCACTGGAAAAAATTCTGGAAGCAGCTTGCCCGAACGTATTGTTTCCTTTTATGCGCGAAGCGATTTCACAGTTGGTCGCAAGGGGGGGGTTCCCCCAGTTACTGTTAACCCCTGTGAACTTTGAAATGATGTATCAACAGAAAAAGTCTTCGCCCCAGCCCGACGCAGAAGGTGCGCCGAACAGCGCTTGAGCATTTGCTGCGCCGCTGGTCGGTAATCGTCTAGGCCCCCTATAACGACGATGGCTTCGCAGCAACCCATTGGTGTTCTGGGCGCTGGCTCCTGGGGAACAGCGCTCGCTATCCTTATCGCGCGCAACGGCCATCCGGTTTGGCTGTGGAGTCATAGCGCCCAACAGGCCGCTGACATTGCTCAACAACGAGAGAACGCACGATATCTGCCCGGCATTGACCTCCCCGACACCATCAACGTCACAGCAGATCTACCGTCATTGGTGCGCAACACTCGTGACCTGGTCATCGCCGTTCCTAGCCACGCGTTTCACAACACGCTGGTGGCTTTACGACGGCATGCGGAAGGACCGCTGCGCGTGTGCTGGGGAACGAAGGGCTTTGAACCCAACAGCGGTCGCCTCCCCAGTGCGGTGTTCCATGAAGTACTGACCACCCACGGCACCGTGCCCGCCGTTATTTCTGGACCCAGTTTCGCGAATGAAGTCGCTCTGGGGTTTCCCACCGCACTGACAGTAGGCTGCGAGGATGATGCGGCGACTCAGCAATTTACCGACTGGTTTAGAAATGAACGCGTACGGGTTTACACCAGCACCGACCTCGTTGGCATTCAACTGGGCGGCGCCATCAAGAACGTGATGGCCATTGCCACCGGGATCTGCGACGGGTTGGGTTTGGGTGCCAATGCGCGTGCAGCACTGATCACACGCGCATTGGCTGAAATGACGCGGTTTGGTATTGCACTTGGCGGCCAAGCCAAGACTTTCAGCGGGTTAACCGGTGTCGGCGACCTGCTACTCACAGCAACAGATGATCAATCAAGGAATAGACGCCTGGGCATGGGGCTCGGCGCCGGCGGGTCCATCACCAAACTCATCAAAGAGATCGGTCAAGAAATAGAAGGCATCAATACTGCCCGCGTGTTATATGAAAAAAGCCGGGAACTTGGCATCCAGATGCCTATCAGCGAACAGGTCTACCGTGTCATTTTCGATGATCTTGACCCGGCATCCGCTGTCACGACCCTGCTTGGCAGAGCCCCGCGCGAAGAAACAGATTAAGGATCAACGCTGGCGGGCCAATAGCGGCGTCATCACGTCCTCAAGTGCCTTGGGGGTAATGCCAAGGGCGGCAAAATCATTCCTGGCACACACACTGTCAATCTGCATAGAGCGATAATTATCCCGAGTAAATAATTTCCCCGGGAGACGTTCCATCACCAACGCCTGCAATCTTGATAACGAATCGGGCAATCCCAGCACCAGGCGCCGGCGACCAGTGACGCGCGCGACAAACTGGACCAGTTCTTTAAACGTGTAGATTTGCGGGCCACAAAAGTTCAATCGCTGGCCATTAAAATCCGCACCCCTTTCGAGCACTTGATAAAACGCTTCGACCACGTCATCAACGCAGACCGGTGCAAATCGCGTTTGCGGACACACCACGGGAAACACCGGCATCCAGTCGAGTAAACGATCAAAAACACCGAAAAAATTATCCCCTGGTCCAAAAATAATGGACGGCCGAAAACTCGTAACCGTGACTCCACCACAAGCGTGGTGAACCGAGTCCTCACCTTCGCCTCGGCTCTTAAGGTAACGACTGGGCCCTTTGGCAGCATCGGCATTTAATGCACTCATGTGCAGATATTGCGTGACGCCGGCTACTTGACACAAATGCACCAAACGGCGAGGGAATGCAACATGAATTGCGTCAAAATCAATCTCTCGGCTCTCGTGCAATATGCCAACCAGGTTTATTACAACCGTCTGCCCTGCAAAACACACGGATAAGGCTTCATCGCTCTCAAGATCGACCCTGACAACTCGCACACCCGCAATTTGTCTCAGCCCGAATTCGGCGGTCGAGCTTCTGGCCAACGCGGTGACTCGGTGTCCGGCATTAACCAATCGGGCCAATAGGTGGCGCCCAACGAAACCGCTACCGCCGATAACCGCCACCGTTTTCTGCGCTGTCATCACGGGGCGCTATCTGCCTGCAACGGTTGGATACATTGCGCAGAGTTGTTGACCGGACTGTTAACAAACGTGCTCACAGGGGCAACCTCGATCTCCCCTTCCCACGGACGCAACCACGGGCGTAATGCCGCTTCCTCTGGTCGCGCTGGGTCAAGCCACGCTGATTGACCCTCTTGGTCCAGAATTACCGGCATTCGATGATGAACACTATTCACTACCGGGCTTGCCGATACCGTCAACACACAGAACGTTTGTAAAACATTACCTGTCAAGCGATCGTTACTTGACCACAGCCCCGCCAGAATCATCGGCGCGCCCAACGGCAGGCAAAAATAATGCGGCTGCTTGTGGCCTTTAGACAAACGCTGCCATTCGTAGTAACCATCACACAGGACCAAACAACGCTGTTTCGAAAACGCCGTACGAAACATCGGCTTCTCGTGAGCGGTTTCGGATCGGGCATTGATCGGACGCGTAAATCTGGTTTCGCTTGCCCACTCAGGGACAAACCCCCACGACATCGCAGACACCGCTGCGTTTGCACTTGACCCGTGAACGACCCAGGCCGATTGCGATGGGGCAACGTTGTAATTGGATGGCAGCGCGGCATCACCGCAGCAGTCAACCCCGCCCATTGCCGTAATGAAATGGGCTAATTCGCGGTGACGATCAAAGCGTCCACACATGGTTCACGTTACTCGAGATCCTATAGGTTTTGGCCTTCATCCGACTTCAATACACAGGCAGGTTTCGCGCGATTCTAGTGACTCACTCCTGAAAACGCCACGAGAGGCACCTCGGTTTACAACCATACACGGATTACCGTTGACTTTGGTCAGGCAACTTTTCAGCTGATGTTTGCCGAAACCTTACCAGCACCAGCGCTGGCCCACGGAGCTCGATTGAAACTCGATAATCGCCTGATCGCGCTGTTAACCAAACATTATTGCCCGCGGTCTGTCCCCGGCCACACAACAACTCCGATCAAAGTATAGAATCCACCACCCCTCTGGGGCTATGCCACATTAACCGATTCGATTTCCATTATGCGTCGCCTTTTCAAGTTCTCTTTGCCTGTTCTGTTACTGGGAGGAAGCATTGTCGTGTTCTTATGGCTTAAAGCGAGCCAAGTGCCGGACCAACCGATCGAAGCTATTGAAAAGACCTGGACCGTCACTACCGTTAGTGCACAGCGTCAATCCCTTTCTCCAACGGTGCGCCTTTACGGGCGCATCGAGTCACCACACGAATCCCACCGCCGCACCGCCATTTCAGCTGATGTGCAACAAGTACCCGTACTCGCAGGAACTACCGTTGTCCCAGGCGATCTTCTGGTCCAACTGGATGACCGGTCGCTCCAACTCTTGCTACGACAACGAGAAGGTGATCTGCTGGAAATCAAGGCGCAAATCGAGAGCGAGAAACGCCGTTACGCGGCCGATCTTGAAGCACTGAAAATTGAGAAGACCTTGCTGCAATTGGGCGAAAAAGCGCTGGCCCGCGCCGAACAACTTGCGCGAACACAGGCGGGGTCAGCGGCTCGCGTCGATGAAGCACAATATGCACAGCACGCCCAAACGCTGGCGATTGCTAACCGCCAACGGGCCATTAACGACCACAATCCCAGGCTGGCACAATTGCGTGCCCGACAGCAACGTGCCAAGGCGCTCCACGACCAAGTACGCAACGACCTAGAGCGAACCGCCGTGAGGGCATTGGCACCGGGAAAAGTCACTGCGGTCCATGTCTCTCCCGGTGATCGAGTCCGCGCAGGCGATCAACTGGTCGATGTGTTCGATACCCGTCTGATCGAAGTGCGCGCACAGATACCCAACCGTCACCTGCCAACTCTCCGGCATGGCCTCAGTGCAGGTACTGACATCGCCGCCACGGCCAACATTGAAGGTCGAGTGCGCTCCCTCAGACTCGATCGGCTGGCCGGCAAGATTGAACCAGGGCAAGGGGGGGTCGATGCGTTTTTCAGTTTTCGAGGCCATGCCATATCGATAGAACTTGGGCGCACGATTGCACTAACCATCGAACTCCCCGCCAAGGCCCAGGTCATCCCGTTACCCGCCACCGCGATCTATGGTGCCAACACGGTTTACCGAGTGATCAACAACCGTCTTGATCGCGTGGCCGTTCAACGCGTCGGTGAGTACGACAACGGCGAGCAGGGGAGTTGGGTCCTTGTCACGGGAGACGCTATCAAAGAGGGTGACGCGGTGTTAAGCCACCAACTACCTGGGGCTGTCGACGGCCTTAAGGTGGCATCCGCACCCACCGGTAATTAAGTGATAACTGTGAAGCGGGGCCTCCTGACCACCCTGGCCAGCCACCCGGTGGCTGCCAACCTTCTGATGACCATCATGCTGGTCTCTGGCGTATGGGCATTGTCCAAGCTCAACACCCAATTCTTTCCCAATTTCGATATCGATTTCGTCTCGGTTTCCGTACCGTGGAGTGGTGCCAGCGCGGAAGACATCGAAACACTGATAGCGGTTCCATTGGAACAGGAACTTCGCAACGTCAATCGTGTTAAAGAAATGTTGTCAAATTCGGTTGACGGGCGAGCTGTCATTATCCTCGAATTCGAAGAAGGCACCGATATGGGCCTCGCTGTCGACGAGGTAAAAGAGAGCGTCAATCTCGTGCGCAATCTGCCCAGTACCGCCGAGCCCCCGAAGGTCAGTCGCATTATCAACTACGAGATGGTTGCCAGTGTGCTCGTGACCGGGCCCGATGATCCCCAGGGTCTTCGCGCGCTGGTTCGCCGATTTGAACGCGAGTTGATTGATCGGGGTATCTCACGTATTCGTATCTATGGCCTACCAAAAGAAGAAATCGCCATACAGGTCCCCGCCGCTACGCTCCGTGAGCTGGGTCTGTCTCTGGATCAAATCGGCCAGCGCATCAGCGCCGCTTCGCGAGACATTCCCGTCGGCGTGGTGGGACGGGGCGAATCGGCCCGACAACTCCGGTTTAACGACCAACGCCGCGGTGAACTCGGCTTCGAAACACTGCCCATCATTGCCACAGATGACGGTCGCCTGTTAACACTAGGTGACATCGCGACGATAACCCGACGCCCCCGAGACAGCGAAATTGATGTTACCTATCGAGGCCAGCCTGCGGTCGAACTCAGGCTCTCTCGCTCTAAGGAAGCGGACAGTCTCGAAGCAGCTGAAATTCTCGAAAACTGGGTGATCGAAACCCGTCCCCAGCTACCCCCTGGCGTGGGTCTTTATCTTTACGATGAACGCTGGGAATACATACAAGACCGAATCAACTTGCTGCTAAAGAACGGCATCACCGGACTGATACTGGTGATCATTATTCTGTTCTTGTTCCTAAATGCGCCTGCAGCCGGATGGGTCACTATAGGAATTCCCACTTCCTTCCTCGCTGCGCTGGGCATGCTTTACCTCTACGGGGGGTCGATCAACATGATCAGTCTATTCGGCCTGATCATGACCCTCGGCATTATCGTAGATGACGCGATTGTCGTTGGTGAGGACGCAGTAACCCATTTTGAAAATGGAGCGCAGCCGCTCGATGCCGTCGAGAAAGGCGCCCAGCGCATGCTGGCGCCAGTCGTAGCGTCTTCGTTAACGACCATCGCTGCCTTCATGCCCTTGCTCCTAATCGGGGGCATCATCGGCATTATCCTGCGCGTAATCCCGGTTGTTGTGATCTGCGTTATTCTGGCTTCGCTGGTCGAATCCTTTCTGGTTCTGCCCGGCCACCTCAGGGGAACCTTCACAAGAATGAAGGCTTACCAACCGCGCGGTATTAGAAAAACGCTGGATGTGCAGTTCAATCGGTTCCGCGAACGCATTTTTCGACCACTCGTGACGACAGCGATTCGGTTCCGCTGGACCACGTTGGCCGCTGCCTTCTCTATTATGATTATCACTATTGGCTGGGTGGTAAGCGGTCGGATTGCTTTTAATTTTTTCCCAACCGCTGAAACCACTATTCTTTACGCCAACGCCGACTTCGTCTCCGGCACTCCCAAAAAAGACGTGCGAAATTTCCTGGCGGAGATGGAGCAAGCGTTGTGGGACACAAACGAACAGTTTGGTGGTGGCCTACTCGTGACAGCCGTCGTGCGCCATGGCATGGCGGAAAGCGGCGACTTTGAACGGCGAAAAAGCGATTACGTGGGCTCCGTGCTGGTGGAGCTTTTAGAACCTGATGAGCGAGACGTTCGCAATCGCGAATTTATCAATGCGTGGCGATCGCGCATTCCCGTATTACCTGGACTTGAAAACCTGTCGATTAATGAGCGCGCAGGTGGCCCACCCGGACGTGACATTGACGTTCGCATTATCGGAACGAATCTTGCATCGGTTAAGAGCGCCGCTGTCGATCTCAAGAATGTGCTTGGTGAAATCAGCGGCGTCTCAGGCATAGAAGACAACATGCCTTACGGTCGAGAACAGGTCATCCTGCGACTCACGCCCACTGGCGAGGCATTGGGGTTGAATGCCGACAACCTGGGTCGACAGCTTCGGGCAGCGTTCGAAGGTTATCTGATCCAGGTGCTGGCCGATGGCGACGATGAACTGGAAGTCCGGGTCGTCCTGCCGGATGCCGAGCGTGATCGCCTATCCAGCCTTGAGGAACTCGACGTCATTCTTCCCGGTGGGAAAACCATGCCGCTCACGAACGCGGTCACGCTAACCACCCGCCGAGGTTTCGACTCGATTCGTCATACCGATGGCAAGCTTGCGGTCACCGTCACAGCGGATGTCGATGCCGCAGTCAACAACGATAACCGCATTATCGCCAACCTGCGCCAAAGCGCCTTGCCCGATCTGGAACGGGAATACGGAGTCCAATTCTCCTTTGAGGGACGTCAGGCCGACCAAGAAGAGACCCTAACCGACATGAAACAAGGGGCGATTCTCGCTTTAGTACTGATTTATCTGATTCTCGCGTGGGTGTTTGCATCTTACGGCTGGCCACTACTGGTCATGCTGATCATCCCGTTTGGCCTCGTGGGTGGCCTGTGGGGACACGAACTCATGAATATCGATCTGACGATCCTATCGATGTTCGGTTTTTTTGGCCTCGCGGGTATTGTGATAAACGATTCGATTATTCTCGTCATGTTCTATAAACAACTTCGAGAATCCGGTATGACGGCGGATGCTGCAGTGATTGAAGCGGCTTGTCAGCGTCTGCGTGCGGTTCTCCTCACCTCGCTCACCACCATCGCGGGCCTAACTCCGCTTTTGTTTGAAACGTCGCTACAGGCACAGTTCCTG
>Ga0207966_1001122_pt1 | contig 14805 bp, 17 predicted proteins | sample Knorr_S23_td_NAD_FD_185611 | JGI IMG/M metagenome (GOLD analysis project Ga0207966, IMG submission 185611) | Marine microbial communities from Southern Atlantic Ocean transect - Knorr_S23_td_NADW_ad_2500m_LV_B (SPAdes) (version 2) | ecosystem: Environmental > Aquatic > Marine > Oceanic | place... | reverse complement strand
GACTTGGCCGGAGGTGGGTCAGGCACTGGAGGCAGGCTTCACGACAGTCGTGGTCGCTCTGGGCGCCACGGAGCAGCACGGGCCGCACCTACCTCTACTCGTCGATGCCGCGCGCGGGGACCGGCTTGGGCTCGAGGTCGCTCGGCGACTCGGCAATGCGCTCGTCGCGCCGACCATTCGTGTGGGTTGCTCCGAACACCACATGGCTTTTCCGGGCACGCTGTCACTGCGGCGACAGACGCTGGAGGCCCTGTGCATGGACTATACCGTCAGCCTGGCGCGCCACGGATTCCGGCGCGTCTGCTTCGTTCCCTCCCACGGAGGCAACTTTGCGCCGCTCGCGGAAATGCTCGACGATCTCCGCAGCGCGGTCGCACCAGACTGCGTAGTAGACGCCTATTCGGACCTGATGGGCTTCATGGCGTTCTGGAAGAACGCCGTCTCCATCGAAGCTCCCGGGTTGGAGGACAGGGTCGGGGGCCACGCCGATATCTCAGAATCCTCTGAAATGCTGTGCATCCGACCTGACTTGGTGCACGAGAGCCGGGCGGAACGCGGCCACGTCCAGGACTTCGACGAGGAACTCGCCGAGAGGATCTTCCGCGACGGCTTCCGAACCGTGACCCCCAACGGGATCCTGGGTGACGCGCGAGGGATGAGCGCCGACATCGGTGAGCGGTGCATCGCGAGCGCGGCGGACGGGATTGCCGCCGCTCTTGACGCGAGCGATTGAGTGGAGGGAACCCCACCGCGACTCGCGTTCTTTGTCTCGCCCCATGGCTACGGGCACGCCGCGCGTTCGTCGGCCGTGATGGCCGCGCTCCACCGAAAGAGCGGCGTGGAGTTCGAGCTCTACACGACCGTGCCCCAGTGGTTCTTCGAGGAGTCGATCAAGGGACTCTTCCGCTACCACCATGTCACCTGTGACGTCGGCTTCGTGCAGACATCGGCTCTGAGCTACGACTTACGCGGTACTGTCGAGGCACTGCAAGACCTGCTCCCCTTCGAACAAGCACTAGTCGATGACCTCGCCGCCCGCGTGCTCGACGCGGGATGCTCGGCGGTGGTGTGTGACATTGCTGCGCTCGGTATCGCGGTCGCCGAGCGCGCGGGTCTGCCGTCGGTGCTCATCGAGAGCTTCTCTTGGCAATGGCTGTACGAGCCTTTGCACGATCGGGCGCCGGAGCTCGAGCGATTCAGTGGCGAGCTCCGTCACTGGTGGAGAAAGGCAACGGTGCACGTTCAGACTGAGCCGCTCTGTTGGCGCGACGACTCGGTGGAGACACTGGTCGACCCGATCAGCCGGGCTCCCCGGCTCGAGCGCGAGCAGGCCAGACTCGAGCTCGATATTGCTCCAGATGCACGAGTCGTTGTGATCACCATGGGCGGCTACCGTGAAGGCATGCCGTTCCTGGAGCGGCTTCAGGCGATGTCCGACGTGGTCTTCATTGTGACCGGGGCGAGCGAGACGGCGCGCTACGGCAACCTGATGCTGTTCAGCAGCCACGACGCCATCTTCATGCCCAACCTATTGCGCGCCGCCGACGCGCTGGTCGCGAAGCTCGGGTACGGCATCATTGCCGAAGCCTGGAGCGAAGGGCTCCCCTTCGCCTTCGTGAGCCGACGAGACTTTCGGGAAATGCCTCCGCTGGAGGCGTTCGTGCGCCGTGAACTCTTAGGCTTCGAGATAGCTCCCGAAGACTTCGCCGAGGGTGGTTGGATCGACCGCGTTCCGGAGTTGCTCGACCTTCCGCGTCGACCGCGAGCGGGTAGTGGAGCCGACGACGTGGCGAACGCCGTGTCGGCCCTCCTGGTAAGCGAGGGCGCTCGCTCAGTGTCAGAGTCCGGAATCGAGGTCCTCTAGCAGAGCCACCGCCTTGGCGACGATGGTCTGCGCTTCCGATCGTGAGCCGGTCAGCCTCAACATCTCACGGATCTGGCGGTCTGCGGCGTCATGGTCGCCCCGGTCTGCGTAGAGGAGCGGGAGCTCGTAATGGTGGTCCGCGATGCAGGGGTCGCCGGATGCGGCGGCTTCGAGAAGGCGCTGAGCTTCCTGCCAGGAGGCACTAGCCAGGGCTCCTCTGCCCAAGACTTTAGTCGCGAGAAACCTCCTGACCCGGTTCATGCGCATGATCGCGGCGTGGAGTCTGCCGAGCAGATGCTGAGCTCCGGGATGGTCCGGTTGCAAAGAGAGCACCGCTCCCGCCTGGGCGTGCAAAGCCTTCCCGAGCCCGATCTTGGTGCGGCCACCCTCGATTTCGGTTCGACCCCCGATCACCGTGGCGAGCGCCGGGGTGGCCGGGAGCAGTCGAGCGTCTGCTCAAAGAATCTCTTCGCTGGTCGATACTCGACGGTCAGACCCCCCACTACGACCGACACAACCCGGTGAACGTTTCCGCCCCGATCACGAGTCATTTCGGCAACCGAAGCCCGGGCAACGTCGTCAGTTCGGATCCACACGCGCGACATGCCAGGCGCGGGCGACCGTTGTCTCTCAGCCAGACCCCATCAAGGGGTCGGTGACGCCGATCCAGTGCACCGCGACGAGCCCCAGCACGCCGACCACCAACAGGTAGTAGATGGCCGGCAGCACAGTCTTGCGGAGCGTCGCGCCTTCTTTGCCGAGCAGGCCAACGGTCGCCGAGGCCGCCACGACGTTGTGGATCGCGATCATATTGCCCGCGGCGGCGCCAACGGCTTGCAGCGAGACGATCATCACGGTCGACATCGCCAGACGTTCGGCCACGCCGAACTGGAATGCGGAGAACATGAGGTTGCTGACGGTATTCGAGCCCGCGATGAAGGCGCCGAGCGCGCCGGTCCAACCGGCGAAGAACGGCCAGACCTGACCTACGTTGTTGGCGACCCAGTCCGCCATGGCCAGCGGCATCGACAGTAATTCGGCACCGTTCACGTCGGAGTTGATGTAGACGCGGACCATCGGGACCGTGAAGACGAGCACGATGCCCGCGCCCAGAAGTACCTTGCTCGACGAGCGCACCGCGTCGGCCACGTCGCTGCCCTTCATCCCGTGCAGCACCGCGGTGATCGCTACTACGACGAGCAGAACGAAGCCGGGCAGATACAGCGGGGTCGTCGCCGCCGTGATGCTCGATCCCAGGATGTCAGCCCACTCGACTTGGAATCCGCGCAGCCATTCACCCAGTGGCAGCGACTCCCCGCCGCCGAAGAAACGAATGCCCGGTTCCGGGGCTCGGGTCCAGACGAGCAGGGCCCCGAGGATCGCATAGGGCGCCCATGCCAACGGCGTAGAGATGTTCTTTCCCTCAGGGACGTCTGCGAGCTCGTCTTCGATGCCGCTGATCCAGTCGTCCTCCCAGGATTCACGTGGTGGGAAGTCCCACGTGTCCTTCGGCAGCAACCAGCCCCTGCGCGCGATGTACACCACGATCGCCAGCCCGACCGGCGCCCCGAGCAAGGAGGGGAACTCGGGTCCCAAGAACGTGCCGAAGAGCACGTAGGGCACTGTGAACGCGAGCCCGCCCAACAGCGTGAACGGCAAGATCGACAATCCCTCGGTCCACGATCTGTTCTTGCCGAAGAAGCGCGTCATCATGACGACCATCCAGGTCGGCATGAGCACGCCGGCCGTCGCATGCAACAAGACCGACTTGGCGGTAACAAGCTTGAGATAGTCGAGCATGGTCATGTCAACCGCGGCTAGGTCGGCCAAGAACGACTCCCCACCAAGGCCGCCCTGCACACCTACCAGGATGGGAGTGCCGACTGCGCCGAACGTGACCGCGGTGCTCTGCACCATCATGCCCAACATCACGGCCGTCGCGGCCGGGAAGCCAAGCGCGACCAGCAGAGGAGCCGCGACTGCTGCTGGCGTGCCGAACCCCGCTGCGCCCTCGATGAAGGAGCCGAACAGCCAGGCGACGATCACCACCTGGACCCGCCGGTCGTCGCTGATGCCATTGAAGCTTCGGCGAATTGCGCCGACGCCTCCGGAGCGCTCGAGTGTGTGCAGCAGGAGGATGGCGCCGAAGATGATGAAGAGCAGGTCGAAGCTCAGGAAGAGACCTTGGATCGAAGCGGCGATGATCCGAAGCAACTCCATGTCCCACGCGTAGAACGCTACGGCCGCGGCCGCGACATACGCGGCCGGCATGGCCTTTTTGGCGGGTACACTGAACCCGACGAGCAGGACTCCACCCAACGCGATCGGGAAGAGCGCGAGCAGCGCCTGGAGGCCGGGGCTCATGAGTGCCTTCCTAGAACGGCACTCCGAGTGCGTTGCACAGGAAGCTCATGAAGGGCGTACCGGCCTTGAAGATCTTGGCGACCTCCTTCGGCAAGTCGGCGCTCGTTGCGAACGATTGCGACAGGCGCCTCGTACCGATGAAATCCTTCCATTTCAGATCCTCGATGAGCGGATGCTCGGGGTCGAAGCCCTTGGGTGGGCGACTCAGCTTGTCTCCTTCGAGCTCCACGGTATCCCTGAATTTCTCGCCGCGCGAGGCCCTCTTCCACGCAGCGGGCTCTGCCACGATGTGGTCGCGGATCGCGCGCAACGCCTTCGACTCGGGGCGCCAGATGCCCATGCCCACGAAGGTTGAGCCGGGCTCGAGGTGCAGGTAGTACCCCGGGGCGTGCGCGCTCTTGCTCTGCTCGTGTCGGAAGTGGATGCCGGTATGCGTCTTGTAGGGGCTCTTGTCCTTCGCGAAGCGCACGTCTCGGTAGATGCGGAAGAGCGAGCGGGGCCCCGCCATGAAATGCGGACTGAGCTTCTTCAGGTGGGTGGCGAAGTCCTCGATGAAGCTGAGCGAGGCGTCCTTGATGTCGGCTTCGTACCGGTGCTTGTTCTCGGCGAACCATTCACGGTCGTTGTTGTCCGCGAGCTCCGACATGAACCGAAACGTGTTGCGCGTGAAGTACTTCCTGTTAGCCACCGTGATCCTCCTGCCCGAGACCGTCGGCACCGTCCTTGAACGACTTCCTGGAGAACAGCTTGTAGAGCAGCCAGATCACCAGGCCGCCGCCCAGGACAACGGGAATCCAGCTGAGAAACTTCCACAACAGAGTACCGGCCAGGACTATTCCCCCTCCCTGGAGCCATCCGATCGCCTTCCCCTTCGTGCGCGCATCCTTTAGGTCGGTTTCGGTGTACACTTTCTCAGGAAGGTTCATTTTGCCCTGGCGCTCAAGGTAGGATTTGCTGCAAGATGTGCCGCCTGCCCGTGAGGCACCACCGAGCGGCTTTCAACGGTGAGGCGACCTGGGTCGCGCTTCGCCGATGTCGGGCCCAAGTTCCAACAGTGCCGTGCCGTCATAACACAGATCAGGAGACCGCCGTGACCAGCTTCGCTCCCTGCCACCGGCTGGCTCTGGCCGTAGTGCTCTGCTCAGCGGTCATCGTCTCGACCGCCTGCGCCTCGACCGGACGTGCCATCGGAGGTGACCCCTTTCAGGGCGGTTCTTCGAGCCCACGACGATCGAACGACAGCGCGGGAGAGCTTCGCATCCAAGTGCGGAACTCGAACTTCAACGAGGCCACCATCTACGCCATCAGGTTGGGGAGTCGGAGGCGTTTGGGTCGGGTTCAGGGTGCGAGCGACGGAGAGTTCAGGATGCGCTTGGTCAACTCGGACCAGATTCAATTCGAGGTGGATCTGCTCGCGAGTCAGGGCTGCCTGACCCGACGCGTCGTCGTCGACCCCGGACAGACGGTGCGCCTCGTCATCGACTCATCGAGCCGACCGAGAAGCAACGGTCTCAACAGTCTTTGCGAGGTGCAGCGCGGCCGCTGAAGCCTAGGGGTAGAGCCGTGCCGTGTCCCAGCCGTCCTCGGACCTGGTGAAGACGAGGCGGTCGTGCAAGCGGTCGGCGCGCCCCTGCCAGAATTCGATTTCTTCGGCGCGCAATCGGTAGCCTCCCCAGAAGGACGGCAGCGGTACGTCGTCTCCGGGGAACCTCTGCTGGGCCTCCAGCAGGCGTGTCTCCAGCAGCTCGCGCCCACTCAATGGCTGGCTCTGCTTCGACGCCCAGGCGCCGAGGCGTGTTCCTTTCGGGCGGGACGCGAAGTAAGCGGCGCTCTCTTCTTCGGATACCCGTTCCACGGCCCCCGCCACCCGGACCTGGCGATGTAGAACCGCCCAGTGGAAGCACAGCGCTGCGTGCGGGTTCGCATCCAACTCAGTGGCCTTCCGGCTGCCGTAGTTGGTGTAGAATACGAACGCGCGCTCGTCCACGCCCTTGAGCAAGACCATGCGTACAGAGGGTCTGCCGTCACCCGTCGCCGTAGCCAGTGCGACCGATTCGGGTAGCAAGATGCCGGACTCCTCAGCCGCTCCGAGCCAATCACCGAACAGCTCGATCGGATCCATATTCGAAGCGGCTTCCGGCAGGCCGCTGGCGACGCCTTTCCCGAGCGTGAGAACGGTCTTGATGGACGACTTGAGTGACATGCCGGGAAGGTGCCCAGTCCGGTGGCACGCCACAAGGACGGATTGACATGCCCCGAGTCAAAGCTATCTTTTACTATATCCCCCCCCAGGGGGGTAGGGAGAGCCCAGGTTCAGCAGGGGAGTTTTCGCATGAGTGATGAAGGAAAGCACGACATCCTACGCCGGCTCAAGAGCGTCGAGGGCCACGTGAGAGGTGTCGAGCGCATGGTCGAGGAGGGCGCGTACTGCATCGATGTCGTGAATCAGATTCTCGCCATCCAACGGGCGCTCAAGAAGGTCAGCGGCCTCATGCTCGACCAGCACCTGCATCATTGCGTGACCAGAGCGATCCAGGGTACAGACGACGCGGAGAAGGAACAGGTACTGGGCGAGCTGATCCAGGTGTTCGAGGCCACAGGCAAAGCGTGAACCGACTTCTGAGGAGAGGACAATGACGAGCAAGACCGTGAACGTGCCCAACATCAGCTGCGGGCACTGCGTGGCGACCATTGAGCGCGAGGTCGCGGAGATGGATGGCGTGTCCGAAGTGAAGGCTGAGCAGACCTCACGCAACGTGACCGTCACGTGGGATCCGGACACGACGGACTGGGTTGTGATCGAAGGCCTGATGGCGGAGATCAACTACCCGCCGGTCGCGTAGAAGCGCTCGCGCCATGCCACCTGAAGCTGTGAAGCATCGCGAGCTCGTCCTGCCCATCACGGGCATGACGTGCGCGAATTGCGTTGCGACCGTGGAGCGCGCGCTGCGAAAGACAGACGGCGTGACCGAGGTTTCGGTCAACTACGCGACCGAGCGGGCCACCGTGCACATCGACTCGCCCACGCTCGGTGTGGATGAGCTGGCAGCAGCCGTCGAGCGCGTCGGCTATGGCGTGGTGCAGGCTGAGGAGGCGGATCTCGAGGACGCGGAGGCCGAGGCCCGGCGCACCGAGCTCGTCAAGCAGACGCGCCTGTTTTGGAGCGGGGTCGCGTTTGCCGGCCCCCTCTTCGCACTCAGTATGGCGCGAGACTTTTCGCTGCTTGGCGCCTGGGCCCACGCGAGTTGGGTGAATTGGCTCATGTTCGCGCTCGCGGCTCCGGTGCAGTTCTACGTGGGCTGGGACTATTACGTGGGCAGCTGGAAGTCACTGCGCAACGGATCGGCGAACATGGACGTGTTGGTCGCGCTGGGATCGTCCGTTGCGTTCGCCTACTCCGTTGTCGTGGCCTTCGCGCTCAGCGTCGGAAGCGTGGGTCTCGGCGAGCACGTCTACTTCGAGACCGCCGCGCTCATCATCACGCTTATCAAGCTCGGCAAGCTGCTCGAGGTCCGAGCGAAGGGCGAGACCGGCGAGGCGATTCGAGAGCTCATGAGTCTTCGACCCGATACGGCCCGCGTAGTCCAGGGAGACCAAGAGCTGGAGATCCCGTTGGACCAGGTCGACGTCGGTGACGTCGTGGTGGTACGGCCCGGAGAGCGGATACCGGTGGACGGTGTTCTGCTGGACGGGCGTTCGTCCGTGGACGAGAGCATGCTCACCGGAGAGAGCATGCCCGTCGACAAGGAGCCGGGAGCCGAGGTGATCGGCGCGACCATGAACCGTTCGGGGTCGTTTCGCTTCCGCGCCACCAAGGTCGGCTCCCAGACCGCGCTCGCTCAGGTGATCCGATTGGTGCGTGAGGCTCAGGGTAGCAAGGCGCCCATCCAGAGGCTCGCGGACCGGGTTGCGAGCATCTTTGTGCCGGTGGTCATCGTGCTGGCCGTGGCCACCTTCCTGGTCTGGTGGTTGCTCGTAGGAGCCGGAGCTGCCGATGCCATGATCCGCCTCGTTGCCGTGCTGGTGATCGCATGCCCCTGCGCGTTGGGGCTCGCGACACCTACCGCGGTCATGGTCGGGACCGGGCGCGGGGCGCGCCTGGGCATCCTCTTTTGTAGTTCGGAGGCGTTGGAGCGCGCCAAGCAGGTGCGCGTAGTCGTGCTCGACAAGACCGGCACGATCACTCGTGGCGAACCGGTCGTACGCTGCGTTACCGCAATCGACGGTGACGAGGCGACGCTGTTGCGCGTTGCGGCGTCCGCGGAGCTGCGAAGCGAGCACCCGCTGGCCGAGGCTGTCCTCGATGAGGCGAGGCGTCGAGAGCTGACGATCTCGGAGCCGGAACAGTTCGAGGCCAGGGCGGGCCGAGGAGTGACGGCAACCGTCGATGGCCTAGGCATTCTGGTTGGCACCCGTGCCTTCCTTGAGGAGCAGGGAGTCGAGACGTCTTCTTTGGCCGACGCGGCTGCGCACGTCGAGTCCGACGCGCAAACCCCGCTTTGGGTCGCCACGGAAAGGAGCGTGCTCGGCCTGATCGCGGTTGCCGACGCGCTCAAGGAGGGCTCCAGGGAGGCGGTGCGCGAGCTCCAGGACGCCGGACTGCGCGTGGTGATGCTGACCGGAGACCGGGAGGCTACGGCGCGAGCCATCGCCGCAGAAGTCGGGATTACCGATGTGCGTGCAGAGCTACTTCCGGAGCACAAGGTCGCGGCCATCCGAGAGCTTCAGGAGGACTTCGTGGTGGCCATGGTCGGCGACGGCATCAATGACGCGCCAGCGCTCGCGCAGGCAGACGTAGGCATCGCGATCGGGACGGGCACGGACGTCGCGATGGAAACCGCGAACGTCACCCTCATGCGGGGGGACCTGAGGTCCGTGCCCGTGGCATTCGCGCTGAGCCGGGCGACCATGCGTACGATCAAGCAGAATCTGTTCTGGGCGTTCTTCTACAATGTGGTCCTGATCCCGGTAGCGGCGGGTGCGCTTTACTCGCTCGCGTTCCTGCCGATGATGCTGCGGGCCCTCCACCCGATTCTTGCGGCGTTCGCGATGGCGTTCAGTTCCGTCAGCGTGGTGGGCAACAGTCTGCGGCTGCGTCGGGCACGACTATAGAAGCGCCATCGGCACGGGGGAAACCCTGGACCGTTGTGCGCCGTAGGAGTCGGCATGATTACGATCCTGAAGCGACTCGCCCGACTCGTGCTCTGCTGGATTATCGGGAAGATCTAGTAGCCTGTCGGACCTCCACCTCCACTTCCGGCGCCTACCCCGCTGCCACCTGAGCTAGCGTGTCCCTCAAGCGCTGGTTGAGCACGCGGTAGATCCCTCGCGCGACGGACGGATTCTGTTCGATCAGGCGGTCGAACGAGTCTTAGTCGATGCGCAACATTGTTGTCGCCTCGGCCGCGGTGCTGTCGAGGAGCACGCTTGGTCGCAGCGTCGCGCAGGTGAGAGAAGTTGAATGGAAGCAAGGATGCGAGGCACGTTTCCGGGGGGACCTCGAAAGAGCGTCGCCGCTGCCGAGCGCACCGCCCCGGCTCGGCTTGGATGCGTACAGCAATCGAGGAGCACGCGGCCCGCCGCTATACCCGGCGCGGGAGCCGGCAGCGGCGCAAGCGCCTTCTCTATGGCTTCCTGTCTGCCGTAGTCGTGAGCGGCGGCGTGGGCATGTATATGGGGCTACAGAGCCACACCACACTGGAAGAGGTGCGCGCAAAAGAGGCCGCCGCGGCGGCCGGTCCGGCAGGATCGGGCGAACTCTCGAGTGTGCTCAACAAGGCGATGATGGAACTCTGGAAGGTGGAAGACGTCGAGTGCCAGCGGAACCGCAGATGACGGAGTCGACGGGGTGAAGGCCGCCAAGATGAGGCGTGGCTGGCGAGATGCCATTGCGGAGTCACCCGCGAGGGCACGGATCCTGGTCGTGGACGATGAGGCCGACATTCGGCAGAGCTTACAACGTATCGTGACGCGCTTCGGGTATACAGCCAAGAGCGCTTCCTCTGCCGAGGAAGCGGATCAGTGGCTGAGTTCGGAGCGTTTCGATCTACTCATGCTCGACATCGAGCTGCCGCGCATGAAGGGCGTGGAGTTCCTGAGTTGGGCGCTCTCACGCGACCCCGAGATGGCGGTCATCATGATGACGGGGCTCGACATGCCCGAGGTCGCCATCGAGTGCATCGACCACGGCGCACGTACGTATCTCGTGAAGCCCGTGGAGGTCGAGTTCCTTCGGCTCGCGCTACGAGACGCTCTTGCCATGCGCAGAGTCCTCGTTGAGCGGAACGATCTCGCTGAGCGATCATCCTCGATGAGCTACCTGGACGTCTGACGCAGAAGGCGCGCCACACTAGCCGAGTGCATGCGCAGGAGCGATTCTACCGCTCCCGTTGAATTCGAGTCCGTCCAGCCATCTGTCAGAGCCGCTGGTCGACGTCCGCCAGGAGTGTTCCGATGGTACTGTCTTCGAGCCCCCGAGTCCTGTCTCTTGTCGCGGCGCTGACCCTGGCGCTCGCTGCGTGCGACTCGGGTCCGGCCCGCGATGCCGCCGATCTCGTGCTGCGCGGTGGTAAGATCGTCACGGTCGACGAGGCGATGCCCGAGGCCCAAGCGCTGGCCGCGCGCGACGGGCGGATCGTAGCCATCGGATCCGATGCCGAGATCGAGGACTATATCGGTGACGACACCGAGGTGGTCGAGCTCGACGGCCAGCTCGCCATCCCGGGCTTCATCGAGGGGCACGGTCACTACATGGGCGTCGGGCGCTCGACGTTGCAACTCAATCTGATGGAGGTCGCCAATTGGGATGAGGTGATCGCGATCGTTGAGGCCGCGGTCGCGGAGGCCACGCCCGGGGAGGTAATTACGGGTCGCGGATGGCACCAAGAGAAGTGGGACCGGAGGCCCGAGCCCAACGTCGCCGGGCTCCCGTTCCATGCATCGCTGAGCGCTGTATCGCCCGACAACCCCGTGATCCTCACACATGCCAGCGGTCACGCGACGTACGCCAACGCCAAGGCGATGGAGTTGTCGGGTATCGATCGGAACACGGCGGACCCGGACGGCGGAGAGATCGTCCGTGATGCCAGTGGCAACGCGATCGGCGCGTTCCGGGAGACCGCATCGGGTTTGCTTGGTGCCGCCCGGCGAGGAGGAACCGCGCCCGACGCGCGCCGCGTGGCTTTGCTCGCGCAGGAGGAGGCGTTCTCAAAGGGGATCACATCGTTCCAGGACGCCGGCTCCGGGTTTGGAACCGTCGACTTGTGGAAGGGGATGGTGGACGACGGTAGCCTGAAGATCCGCCTCTGGGTCATGATCCGTGCCGGGAACCAGTCCTTGAGCGAGAACCTCGCTGCCTACCGCTTGGTCGGGTATGAAGACCGCCTCACCGTGCGAGCGATCAAGAAGTCGATCGACGGCGCGCTCGGCTCGCACGGTGCGTGGCTACTTGAGCCTTACGATGATTTGCCGACGAGTACTGGACTCAATACGACCTCGCCAGAGAACATCAGAGAGACTGCGCGCTTGGCGATGGAGCACGGGTATCAACTCAACGTGCACGCGATTGGAGATCGAGGGAACCGTGAGACGCTAGACATTTTCGAGCAGGCGTACGCCGCCCAGGGCGATGGCGACTATCGCTGGCGCGTGGAGCACGCTCAGCACCTGCACCCCGACGACATCCCGCGCTTCGGTGCGCTCGGCGTGATCGCATCGATGCAGGGCGTGCACGCGACGTCGGACGGGCCCTGGGTGGAGCCCAAGCTCGGAAGCCAGCGTACGCGGGAAGGCGCTTATGTGTGGCAAAAGCTCATGGAGAGTGGTGCCGTCATTATGAACGGCACCGACGCACCCGTCGAAGACGTCGACCCGCTGGCGAGCTACTACGCCACGGTCTCCCGGAAGATGAACAACGGCGGTGTGTTCTTTGCGGACCAGCGCATGAGCCGCCTAGAGGCCCTTCAGTCCTATACAATCAACGCTGCGTACGGCGCCTTCGAGGAGGATATCAAGGGCTCGCTCACCGTGGGCAAGCTCGCCGATATCACAGTCCTGTCGCAGGACGTCATGACAATCGATGAGGACGCGATCCCCAGCACGGAAATCGTGTATACCATCGTAGGCGGAGAGGTGGTCTATCGTGGAGCAGGAGGGTAGGCCAGGTTCTGTCCCCCAATCGCCGTATTTTTTTCGCCGCGTAAGGAAACAGGCATTTCATGCAGCCCGATCAGACAGGCAGTGACGAGCAGGCAGTCACCAGTGCCTTGCCGGACATTCTCGCCATCATCGAGAGTGCCAAGGCTCGGGGCGGTATCGAGGGACTTAGGAAGTTCATCGCCAAGATGCTGCCCGAGTCCGAAGAGTGCGAGGTCGCGGAGGCTGTTGACGTCGCGCTCGAGATCATTGAGTCGATTCCGATCTTCCTGGCGCGCGCGCGCCAGGAGGCTCAGGCGCGGAAGCTCGGGTCGGTCGTGAACCCACTGCTTGATCACGCCGAGAACTACTATCTGCAACCGATGGATCTGCTTCCGGAGATGACGCTGGGTCTCGCCGGCCTGCTCGACGATTCGTACTTGATCATCCGAATTCTGGAGAACCTAGAGAAGGGGCCGGAGGCGTTTCTCGACTGGGACCTGGACTATCCCGCTCGTTTCCTCAGGAGGCTACTCGGTCCTGGATTGGCTCAGAGGCTCGATGCGATTGCGATCCAGGCGATGCAGGACGTGTCGGCGAACTTATCCGAGGGGTGGTCACAAGTCAGCTATCCGGCTTGAGATACATCCAGAGCGGCGCCTCTCAAGCCGGCTGTGACTAAAGCCCTAACCAGTTAGTTGATTCCCCGACGTTGATCGCTAGGTGCTCGCCCGCGGTGCCGGGGGCGGCGCCGTGCCAGTGTTCGTCACCAGGGTCGATGGCGACGACGTCCCCGGGCCCCAGGAATAGCTCTACACCGTCACGGTTCACGACGACGCAGCGACCGCTTAGGCCGAACAGCAGTTGCACGTCGCTGTGCGTGTGCCAATGGGTTCGAGCACCCTCGTCGAACGTGACCCGATAGAGCCGCACGGGAAGATCGTCGTCCGGGCCGACCATCCGCTGCATCTGGGCAGGCAGCACAAAATTCGAAGGGTCCGCGGGGTTTGGGGTGCGGCTCGTCTGTTCGATCAATCTCATTGGGTACCTCGCTAGTCGGCTCGCCACTCACTGTGTAGAACTGCGTATGCGAATTCATCTCGCCATTCGCCTCGGATCCAAGAACTTTACCGGTGATGCGCCTCTCGTGTCATACCGAGTTTCTCGAGCACTCGAATAGAACCAGCGTTCGCCGTGTCGCGGCCGGCCCAGACCCGGTGAAGGTCCAGCTCCTCGAAGCCGAAGCGAAGTATCTCCCGGGCTGACTCGGTGGCGATTCCCCGTCCCCAGGCGCTCTTGGCAAAGCAATAGCCGAGCGCCCCTTGATGGCCATCGGGGCCGTTTCGTCCGAGGAGAAGTCTCGTGTGCGCGGCGGTAGAATATGAGGTATCCAACCCGTGAAGGTTCTGATTCAGCACGACATCGCATTCGAACGGACCGTGCCCAATGTCGTCTATATAAAGAACCCGGTGGCCGGTCGCTCTGAGGGGCATACGGTACTCGGGCCCGAACTCGTACCCGTCCACAACGATCCATTCCGCGTCATGAGCCTGGGCAACGGAAGCCGTGAATGCCACATCAGTCCTATGCGTTTCACCATTCAGCGAGACAACAAAGGAGGCCTCGCTTCGCAGGCGCTCGAGGAGCCGCCCCTCCGTGGTGCTCGTAACGAACACTGACGGAGTGCCTCTCCGCTTCAATGCTTGGGCCAACGCGATGCAGCGCATGACGTGGCCAGTACCGATTTCTGCCGACGCGTCGGCGCGCATGACGACCGTCACGATGCAGAACCCAGCGTTATCGCACGTGGTCCGGGGCACACCGCACGGCCACCGGATAGGGCCCTCGCTAACCCCGCGAGTTGCCCTCTCCTTCTTCTTCGTCTTCGGTCTCTTCCTCCTCCGGTTTTTCCCAAAACCCCTCGGTGCCCGTCGTCTCGGCCGCCAGCGCACCATGGAAAAGCACGGCGTTGAAGAGGACCCGAAATGTGCCGCGCGGCTGGCCGCGCCACTGGGGCCGGAACCCTAGCAAGATCACGTGGCCTCCACCGAGTCGGACGTCCAGCGCGGCGGCCTGCCCCTGCAGGTGCTCTTCACCCAGCAGGTAGCCGGAGAGCAACGGCGAACCGTCCGGAGCATAGGAAGCGATGACAGCGCCCTCAAAGCCATCTTCAGTCGTGAAAACGGGACTGCGGTCGAAGAAGATCTTGGCTCTCTCGGGCATGCCCGCCATGACCGGATGCCCCGTGTCGATGCGAACCTCAAGCAGCGAGCCCGACGAGAAGAACTCGTCCCGCCCGAGGCCACGCACGACGTTGCTCACCGGTAAGTGCAGCTCGTCGATGCACAGGTCGCTCGACGCGCTCATGCATACCAACGTGCCGCCGTCGCGGACGAACCTGTCGAGTGTCCGGATGCCTTCGCCGCCCAGTCCGCCGACATATT
>Ga0207966_1001108_pt1 | contig 14899 bp, 17 predicted proteins | sample Knorr_S23_td_NAD_FD_185611 | JGI IMG/M metagenome (GOLD analysis project Ga0207966, IMG submission 185611) | Marine microbial communities from Southern Atlantic Ocean transect - Knorr_S23_td_NADW_ad_2500m_LV_B (SPAdes) (version 2) | ecosystem: Environmental > Aquatic > Marine > Oceanic | place... | reverse complement strand
AAGAGTATTACAAGATGGACAAGAACTCAGAACGGGAGGCCATCCGCCAAGCGGTAGAATCCATGACCAAGACCACCGGCCAACGGCCTATCGGCTGGTATACCCGCTATGGGCCCAGCGTAAACACCCGGGAGTTAGTGGTCGAAGAGGGTGGGTTCGAGTACGACTGCAACGCCTACAACGACGACCTGCCCTACTACACGCAGGTCCACGGCAATCCCTGGCTGGTGGTGCCCTACTCCCTGGAGGTCAACGACTTCAAGTTCTGGCGGGGCGAGCTGATCACGCCCGGCGATTTCTTCGAAGCCGCCAAGGCGTCATTCGACATGCTCTACGAGGAAGGCGCGACTCATCCCAAGATGATGTCGGTGGGCCTGCACTGCCGGATCATTGGCAAGCCGTCTCGGGCCTACGCTCTGGACCAGTTCCTGAAATACGCCTCGGAGAAAGAGGGTGTCTGGTTTGCCCGGCGGGACGAGATCGCCCGCTGGTGGAAGGAAAAATATCCCGCCTGATCCAGCAGCAAAAACCAAGTCTATCGAGGTTGATATTGAACGAGTTTGCGTTAGCCATGGTGATCCACGTGTTGGCGGTGGTGTCTGGGTCGGGACAGTTGGGGTGGTCACGACAGTAGTGATTCCCATCGTTAGAAGATCACCTTCAAGTGCTAACTCAGTCGACATGTTCGAAGCGATTCAAAAGAGGTTGGCGTGGCTAGCCAGGTTCATGATTCTGATAGCCGGTGGATCAGGCTTCTATATGCTCTATTTTATCGATGGTTGGAGCCGGTATTCAGAGCCCCAATATTGGTGGAGCCACTTGATGACGTTCGTTTGGGCGTTATTCATGTTCGTATTTTTAGTCGCGGAACCGGTGTTCCTGCACCGGCTATTCGCAAAGTATGTGCAAATTAAGCTGGCGAAGACGTTTGTGTTCGTGCAGGTCCTTCATTTGTTCAAGTTGACATTGAGCTTGGTAGCCGTTGGCGCAGCAGTCGCGAACAACAACATTGGTTTCCGAGCTGATACTGGAGAGGACAGAAGATGATAAAGCTGACCGATGAGATGCATACCCTGGTGAACAACGCCCGGGATAGCGGCAACCCATGCCTAATCGCCACCGCATCGGCTGACGGCACACCCAACACCGGGTATATGGGCACCGTGCTATCCCTGGATGAACGCTCGTTCATCTACCGGGACCGCAGCGGACGTACGCCTCTGGAGCACATCGAGGAGAACCCGAAAGTCATCGTGATCTTCCGTCATGCCCAGCAACAGACGGGCTGGAAGTTCCGCTGCACCGCTTCAGTCCACCGACAGGGCACAGTCTACGAAGACGCCATCAAACGGCTAACCGATGCGGGCCTGATCACTGACCCCGAACGAGAAGCCGCCATCGTGGTGCTACAGGTCCAGCAGGTGCTGACCCTCTTCGGAGAGGTCTTGCAGGAGAGTGAACAAGGGATCGGCTGGTAGGGCGCCTACCCGTCACCGAAGTTCGGAGCCCGCTTCTCCAAGAAGGCCAACATTCCTTCGTGAGGGGCCCCGGTGGTGAAGATGCGGGAGAACTCCTTGATGGTGAATTTCGCGGACTCCTCTTCCCCTAGTTCCAGCCACTTGGCCACGATTGTTTTCTGTGAAGCTAAAACGTCTCGGCTCATGGGCACGAAAGTGTTCGCCGTTTCATGTGCCACCTCCATCAAACGGCGAGCAGGCACCACCCGGTCCACCAGTCCCATGGCCAGGGCTTCTGGGGCGTTCACGGTCTCGCCGGTCAGCAGCAGGCGGCGGGCCCGGCCCAATCCGATGGTCGGCGGGAGCAGCGAGGCCTCGATCACCGATGGTATCCCCACCTGCACCTCTGGCAGCCCCAAGACGGCGTCCTCGGCGGCGATGCGGATGTCACAGGCCAGTATCAATTCCAGTGCTCCACCCAAACACGGGCCACGGATGGCGGCCACGGCGGGAATGGACATGGTGAGCAGCTTTCTGGCCGGTTCGTGCAGTGCGGTGATGAATTCTTCGGCGTCCGCCGGGTCCAGGTCTTTCATCTGATGCAGGTCTACCCCAGCGGAGAACGCCCGCTCTCCTGACCCTGTGAGAATCACCGCCCTCACGCTCCTATCCTGGTCCAACCGGTCCAATACCGCCTTCAAGGCCAAAAATGTCTCCCGGCCCAACAGGTTCAATGACCCCCGGCCTTCCAACTTAGTGACAACCACCCCGTTAGAATCAGCCATTTGTCCTCCGGCGAGACTCCGTCTCAACCACTTTGTCTGCTGTGCATGTTATCAGTTACCGATGGGGTTCTAGTCTGCCGGCATCAATTCACTCAGACTGTAGTGGTTGTGGAAGAATACGAATGCCGCCAGGCATAGCGAAACCGACGACGAGGACATAAACCGAAACAACAGATGTTCTCCGAACTGGGACGGAACATCGATGAAGCCGTAGGCATGCCGTGTGAGGAAATCATCCCGGCTCTGTAGGGGGCTTCACCGACTTCGTTCCGACGCTGACCTAGCTCACGATTATCAGGTCATCACTTGGGGAAAACTGGCCCGGACCGAAATTAGACTGAAGCTTCGACGCTCAATTCGTAAGTATCCGAGTCGATAGGCCCGCCCAAGATATCACCAGCCGCAGCCACGATTTCTTGGTAGGTGCTGCTGGCTTCCGCCTCAGTCAGGGCCGCCTCCGATTCCCAAACAGTCACAGAGAGAGCTGTATAGCTGCCCACATCGGTCATCAGGTAGGCTGATTTAAAGCCCTCCAGTGTCTTGAAAGATGGAACTATCGAATTATTGTAAATATCGATCAGTTCTTGCATTTTTCCTTGCTGAACCTGTGCAGAGGCCACTCTTACGTGCATTGTTTGCCTCCTGTTTGTCAAGATGGTGAGGTACTTTACCACGCGGCCGGTCGTTTGTTAAAAATTTGTATTGTCGTCAGCACAGGAACCCCCCATCTTGACGTATAATACCGTTCCTGACGAGCTATTAATTCAACCAAAAATCTGGAGGCAACCCACGTGAAGCTGCTTGTAATCACTGGCGGAAGGCACCCTTATGAAGAGTCCACGCCTGTACTGGAGAGATTCCTCAAGGCGGCAGGTCACGACGTGACCGCAACCGAGGATGCCTCGGTGCTGGCCGACTCTACTGCCATGGCCAGCTATGACGCATTGGTGTTCAACACCCGGCGGGAGAACGCCGCCGATTTCGCCGAGATGAAACTGTCCGAGGCCGCACAGAACGGAATCATCGATTATGTAAAAGCGGGCAAGGGGTTCGTCTGCTTGCACATCTCCGGCTGCGGGGCCGATTACTGGTCCGAGTTCGCCGAGATCACCGGCGGCGGCTGGGTCTCCGGCACGAGCTACCATCCTCCCTACAGCAACTTCTCCGTCAAGGTGAGCCAACCCGGCCACGCGGGAGTAGCTGGAGTCTCTGACTTCAACACCGACGACGAACTCTACATGGGAATCGAGTACAAAGGCGGCAGCGACGTCTTTCTAACCGCGACTTCCGAGGAGGGGACCTGGCCTTGGGGCCCGGACCGTGCGCCGACCCACATGTCCGCCGGGACCTTCCCTCTGGGCTGGACCCGCACCTACGGCCAGGGCAAGGTATTCACGCTGCTGCTCGGCCACGACGGGAAGAGCTTCGAGTCCCCGGAATTCCAGAAGATCGTGCTCAACGGCGTCCAGTGGGCGACCACCTAGGCCATGTTTAAGCTACTTGGGCTAATAACCCTGCCCCTACGCTTAGTCCTGAAGCTCATGAAGCTTCCGCTCACGATCATGAGCTGCATCACAAGCTGGGCTGCTTGATCGTGGTGATCGGTATCCCGGTGGCCATAATCGTGCTGATCATCTATCTGACCTGACCGGTACCGAGATTGCCGTCGGAGGTGAAGGACCGGGATGTTCCGGGGGAGTAAATCCCGAGTAATAGAAGCCCCGTCGGAACCTGTATTAGCCTGCTTGACGGACGTCGGCCAGCATGCGGGTTGGTTTAGTCGTTCGGATTTCGGCTAACGGAAACATCGCCAGGAGAACCCAGGGTGGGTTATCTGGGGAGGTTAGAAGACACACGGAAGAATCTGACGATTTCATTCCGGTTGGAAATCACTGAATTCGTGCCTCACTCACGCATAGCGTTTCTACAGTCGAAAGTTTACACGGCGGCTACGGTTTTGGGCCGCACCAAAACTCACGGAATACGCCCGACATCCAGGACGTCGGAATCAGCCTACCGTATCTCATACGATCTGGAACCTGTTGGGTTGGGAACTCGTCTCACGCGCAACAGCGAGCCTGCCGGCCAGTGGTGGGCGTTGCCTGGATACCTGGTGTGGCCACTGGTCCAACCGATCAGGACAATGAACCAGTCTCTGATTTTGAGAATGATTAAGGCACAACTCGACGTAAACAACGTCTAAGGGACGAAAGGGATTAGCAATATGAAAGAGCCCGGCCAATCGATTGACCGGGCTCTTTTTTGTCTTTGGCTGTATCCCAGTCTAACCGGACAGCTTACCCCGTGACTAGGTTGGGAGTGACCTCCGCGGGCAATCCGGGGTGGCCGGTTAGCGCCTCTCCGGTGGCCAGCATTTCACGGGCTTTGACGGTCAAGGCGGGCAGAACGGCGTCGATCAAGTCTTGATCCAGATCGGCCGCAACGCCGGGGTAGCCGGCCCGCTCAATCATTGGACCCAACTTCTTGCCGTCAATCTTGTCCAAGACCCAACCAAGATAATCGGTGACCAAGGTCTTGTCCCAGTAAATCCGGTGGTTCTTGTTTCGGGGGCCATAGTGGTAGTGAGGGCCGTCCCAGAAAAGGTCGAAGGCCATGATCTCGGTCTCTTCCACAAACGACTTCTCGGTGGAGCCGCCCACGTCAGTCAAAACGTGGATCGCCAGACCGCCGTCACCGACGGGTAAGCGCCGCATCTCCAGCCCGAAACGGATGTTTCCTGCATTAAAGATGTCGGTGCCACGATTGTGCTTGACGGTGTTCCTCTTGGCAACGAACAGCTCTCTGGCCGTGGCTTCTAGCTCGGGAAGCATGTCCGCTAATTCTTCAAGGTCCACTTCCTCAGCAATCTCAGGGTATCCTGCCCGGTGCAGCATATCCGGGAGCTTCGTCTTCATAGTCTTAATGGCCCAGCCGATCGGGTTGCCGTCGGTTGTCGGGTCCATTCGGTAGAGCTTCCCCATGCCGGTTGAATTTTCCGTCCGGCCGGCGAGCATCGCTGGCCCTTGTGTTTTCAGGTCGGGGTTCTGCGGGCCGTAGATATAGCTTCGTTCGATATCGAAGCAATTGAACCGCAGTAAGATCGTCTTCTCGCCATCGATGTCGCCTTCTACGACGATCGATACGCCTTGGTCGGCATGGTCTTGAATGTTGCCGTCCCACAGTTCATGCCTGGCTGTGAACGTCACAGGGCCGACTTCGAATATTGTTTTCAATTCTGCTTGAACCATTTCCTAGAACACCTCGTTAAGATTTAGCTCAGGGCTATCGGTACCTATACACACGGTTATGAATGGATATTAGCACACAGTGCGGTAACTAGATAATCTTCTCGCAGCCGGGTCTATACCGATAGCGACGCGATCTTCAGCCTAATTTGATCAAACCGAACTGGTCTTCATTCAGATTAAAGGTGCGTCCCAGCCGGTCCCATTTTATGACCAGCCACTGGAGCTTCCCAGCTTTGCGTTTGATTGTTACCTCTCCGGTATCCCCGGTCTCGATGTTGAATTTTCCGGCTCCGGTTGGGGCTCCCATGCCCTGTTGGACCTCAAAAGTCTCAACTGCTTCAACCTTTGATCCGGCTTCCAATTCGTCCCAAATCATAGTCATATCTGAACCCTTCGTGTATTCAAATTGGGAACCACCTGCTCCATCATCAAACGCAGAGTATTCACCTGTTTATCCAGGTCGATCTTGTTTCCGAAATTGACCTCGAACATGATTTGGTCCAAGCCCAATTCTCCAGTCAAACTATTCAATTTCTCAGTCACGGCTTCGGGAGTGCCGTACGCCACCTTATCCCGGAACCAATCATCGTAGGACATGTTCTTGACCGTTTCAGCTTCCTGACCCCAGTTGCCGGTGGTGCCGCCGTACTTGGCATAGGATGCCACCCGGTCGGACAGGCGTCCCATGGAGAACAAGGCGCTTTCCATGGGCTCGTCGTAGGCTTTTTCCGGGTCATCGGAAAGATAGACCGGCACTCTCAGCCCGACCTTGCCACGGCCTGCGTGCCCGGCATCTTTCCAAGCCTGGTGGTACCCATCTATCTCAGGCTTGAGACCGGCCAAAGTGAAAACGCGGGACGGATTGATCAAGATATCGTAGCCAAGGCGTCCAGTAGTCATGAAACTCTCGGCAGAGGTCACCCCCACGCGCACCGGAGGGTGGGGCTCCTGATATGGCTTCGGGGTTACCGTCAGGTCCTTGAGATTGTAGAACTCCCCTTCAAAGGAGAATGTCTCGTTGGTCCAGGCTTTTACGATTATCTCCAGGCTCTCTTCAAATCGGCCCCGGCTCTCGGAGAAGGGAGAATTGAATCCTTCGTGCACGTTGGGGAAAGTCCCGCGGCCGATGCCGAACTCGACCCGGCCTCCACTCACTAGGTCGAGGGTGGCGACCTCTTCGGCCACCCGGACCGGGTTAGCCAGCGGCAACAGCATGACCGCAGTACCCAGCCGTATGCGTTCGGTGCGGGCGGCGATGTTGCTCAAAATGGTGATTGGCGAGGCCATCACACGGCCGGGACTGAAGTGGTATTCGGCCAACCAGAGGGAGTCCACTCCCAGTTTCTCGGCCTCGTTTACCAAGACGAAGGATTCGTCGAACGCCTCCTTCTCCGTTCCTCCTTCTCGCACTGGGAACTCAAGGAATATTCCAAATTCCACGGCGGCCTCCAGTCTGGGCGCGGTCCCACAAGCGAAACCGACGCAAATCTTCAGTCTATATATCAAAAATCGACATTCCAAAACGGATGCCGACGCTATGGGCGATATGATAGCCCAGTTCGGTAGGTGGGCGTCAAGAAGACGGTTTCGGCTAAGTCTTACTGTGCGGCTGGATGATTACTTTCAGTGACGACTTGGCTTCGGCGGTCAACTGGAACCCTAGTCCCGCTTCTTCCAGACCCAGCCGGTGGCTGATCATCTGCCCCACCTGGACCCGCCCCGACGCGATCATTTCCAGGGCCGTGGCCAGGTCTCCCGGCGCACCGGCGTAGGTGGTGGTCAGTGTGGCGTCGTTCCGGAAGAAAAGGTCGTTCACCGGGACTGAAATGTTCACTCCAGGTTCCGTGGGTGCGAAGAACAATACCGTGCCGCCGCGGTCTACTGAGTCCAATCCCTGCTGCAAGGCCGGCGGAGCGCCGGTACAAACGATAACCAGCTCGGCCAACCGGCCGTCGTTGACCTCACGCAGCCGGGCGGGGATGTCGTCGATGGCCAGGAAGGTGTGGTCGGCGCCCAGTTTCATGGCCGCCTCCAGCCGGTCCGGGACCATGTCGGTGGCTACGATTCGCCCGGCGCCTAAGGCACGTGCCAGGTTGATGTGCAGCAACCCAGCCAGTCCACTGCCCAGGACGATGACGGTCTGTCCCGGCTGGATGTTGGCGCGGCGCTGGCCCCGGTAGACGCAGGCCAAAGGCTCGGCGAAAGAAGCTTCATCAAAAGAAAGGCTGTCGGGAATGGTGAATACTCCCCGATCGACGTTGATGGCCGGCACCCGCAGGTATTCCGAGAAACCGCCTGGCTCGAAAGTTGTCTCCCGTAGAGTGTCGCAGACGGTGTGGTGGCCGCTTAGGCAATAGTGGCAGGCGTTACAAGGGACGTGATGAGTCACGATCATGTTGTCGCCTTCTTTGAACCGGTCCACACCGGCCCCGGCCTGAACGATAGTCCCGGCGACTTCGTGGCCCAAGACCGTGGGAGCTTTCTGGATCCGGTACCACTCCATGACGTCGCTGCCGCAGATGCCGCTGGCCTCCACCTTGACCAACAACTCACCGGCCCCGATCTCCGGCACCGGCAACTCCTCCACGCGCACGTCGTGGTTGTTGTAGTACATGGCGACACGCATGGTGGCTACACCTCTAATTGATCGGGAACGGTGGGAGTTATGCCGGCACCGAGGCAACCCGGCCGTTGCCGGCTTTGACGCTATCGAAAATCTTTTGGGCCTCGGATACCGTGCCGTTCTCATGGACGATGTGGCGCAACGCCCGAATCATAGGCACCGGGTGGTCGCTCTGCCAAATGTTCCGGCCCAGGTTGATGCCGATGGACCCATTGTCCATCCCGTCTTTGACGAACTCCATCACCTCTCGTTCGGTGTCGGCTTGGGGGCCTCCGGCCATCACAACCGGGACCGGGCAGCCGTTTACAACCTTGTCGAACTCCTCGCACCAGTAGGTCTTGACCACCTTTGCGCCCAGCTCGGCGCAGATACGGGAGCAGAGGGCCAGGTAGCGGGCGTCCCGCTTCTCCAATTCTTTACCCACGGCGGTTACCGCCATCACGGGAATGCCGTACTTCTCACCCTCGTCCACCAGCTTTCCCAGGTTCAACAGAGACTGTTTCTCATATTCGGTGCCAATGAATACTGAGATTCCCACTCCGGCCACATTCAAACGCACGGCGTCTTCCATAGATGTCGTGAGTCCCTCATCGGCCAGGTCGGCGCCAACCATGCTGGTGCCTCCGGACATTCTCAGAATCACCGGTTTGTCCATGGCTGGGTCGACAACAGCCCGCAACACGCCGCGGGTTACAAAGAGCGCGTCCGAATAAGGAAGGAGGGGTTTGATGGTCTCACCGGGCTGCTCCAGCATCCTGGTCGGACCCTGGAAATACCCATGATCGATGGGCAAGAACATGCAATGGCCATCAGGTTGGATCAATCGCTTCAGTCGGTTTTCCATTCCCCAGTCCATATCCATACCTCGCTTCGCTTCTTTTGGGTTTAGGGCCTCGGCCCCGATTCATTCAATGTTATGTTGCCTGGGCAACGGAGACATTATCCCCGCTGGAGGGCCGGGTAACAAGGCAAGGTTGCCCTTTGTTGCCCTGCTTAGCCGGTGTGACCAGTCTCCCAAGTGATCAGCACCTGGTGGACTTCTGGCAACCATTGCGGGATGAAACCATCCGAGTCCTGCTGGAATAGTTCGTCGAAGTTTTCTTGAACAACTGTGTCGGCTCGCTCCCTGTGTTGGGGCGCCAACCAAACGCCAGCCAACGCGACTTCCACAGCGTCCTCCTTAGTTTGGGGAAACTCAGGAAGTTTTGGTACGCCGTCGTAGAATGTTCCGTGGGGGAGAAACCTCACGTCGGGCAGGATACCCATTTCCCAGAGCGCCGGAAGCAGATGAGTGTACGAGGGGACCAGGGCTTGTTCCTCGCCGTAGACCATCTTGAACAGCTTTGCGTTTAGCATCGGGCCGGCGATACTCGAAAGATTGATGATCACGCGGCGCCGTGCAGCACCCTTAAGTTTGGCGATGAAGCGCTGGATGTCGCTCACAAAATAGGTCACGTGGGCGGCAAGGACTACGTCACCCTGAACGCCATCGACATCCAACCAATCAGATAGAACAAAACTGGCGTTCTCGATTCCAGCCTCTGCCGCACTCTTCTCGAATTCCTGACCCATCCCCTCAGATGGGTCTACGTTGATCGCCTGACGGCATCGGAGCGCCATCGGCAAGCTGAACCTGCCCGCACCGCCACCTGCGTCCACGAAAACATCGTCGGGTCTGACCAGCTCAGCCAGCGCCTCAAAGCTGTCTTCCATCTGACGCTTTGGGTCGGCACGGAACCGTTTCGCGATATCCCCGCCCCAGAGGTCCGGTTGAGGCGGACCCTTAAGCCGCTTGTTCTGAGAATCCACGGCCTCGATCAGCGCCCCATAATCTGCGATTGCGCCCATTTTTACACCCACCGTTCAAATCTGGGGTTATTATCAACGCCTTCAACCAATCAGACAACCGTCACGATTTGAACCGATTTCGTCGCCAGGTCACACTTTTGCGCCGTTTGCTGTTTATCAGATTCTAAAAATTCTTGACACTGCTAAGTGCCTCTGTTACAACCAAACGCAATCCCGATACCTAAAATCAGAGGATGGCCGGTCACCGGTTGTCAGGAGGAAGACTATGGGCGAGATACTAGGAGCCGGCATTACCCATTACCCTCCGCTGATCACCCCAGACGAAGACCGGGGATTCCCTCTGACTCGCACCCTCAAACACAACACCAACGTCCCCGAAGAGATGAAGATTCCCACCAATTGGCCCGAGCCGATGCGCATCGAGTACGGCGAAGACGAAGGCCTCAAGTCGGCCCGAGAACACCGGGAACGGCTGGTCAAAGGGTTCCGGCAGATACGGTCGGCCATCGACGATTTCAATCCTGATCTCATCCTCATCTGGGGGGACGACCAGTACGAGAACTTCAAAGAGGACATCATCCCGCCCTTCTGTGTGCTGGCCTACGACCAGTTCCAAGCCAAACCGTTCACCCGATCCGACGGCAGTTTCCGGCGCAACGTGTGGGATGAAGCCCAGGACAAAAACTTTGTTTATAAAGGCGCTCCCCAAGCGGGCCGCGCCCTGGCCACCGGCCTCATCAATGAAGGGTTCGACATCGCCTACTCCTACAAGCCGCTCCACGAGAGCGGCCTAGGCCACGCCTTCTTAAATACGCTGCTCTACTTGGATTACGACCGAAAAGGCTTCGACATCCCAGTCCTGCCCATCGCCGTGAACTGCTACGGCAGCAACGTCATCCGCAACCGGGGCGGCGCCATCACCCAGAAGGTGAACGGCGTGGAATTGCCCTTCGACCCACCCGGCCCTTCGCCCAAGCGTTGCATGGAGCTTGGCGCTGCCACCGCCAGGGTGATGAAGGACAGCCCTTATAAGGTGGCATTGGTCGCGTCGTCCAGTTGGTCTCACGCCTTCCTAACGCCCAAAAACAACTGGCTGTGGCCGGACCTTGAGTCCGACTACGCCCGGTTTGAAGAACTGCGCGACGGCGATTACGACGCCTGGAAACGCATCTCCACCGATCAAATCGAAGACGCAGGACAGCAAGAATTGCTGAACTGGATGTGTCTGGCCGGCGCCATGCAAGAGATGGGCCGCAAGCCGGAAATTCTCGATTACGTGGAGACCTACGTCTTCAACTCCAACAAATGCCTGGCCCTGTTCAGCCCATAACACCAATCGTCATCCCTTCCCCCCGCAAAGGGAAGGTTCGGATCTGGGCACCCTCCAAACCCAAACCGCTGGAGAAACAAATGGCCGAGATACTTGGAGTCGGGCTTACCCACTCTCCTTCGCTTATCGCACCAGACGAGCTGAAGAACTATTCTCTCACGCGGGCACTGAGCAACAACGACCGCATCCCAGCGGAACAGAAGAACCCCGAGTCCTGGCCCGACGCCATGCGCGCCGAGTGGGGCGACGACCAGGGCTACACATCCGCCAAGATTCACCGTAGCAAACTGGTCGATGGCTTCCGACGGCTGCGGACAGAGATTGATGCCTTCAAGCCAGACGTTGTGTTGGTCTGGGGCGACGACCAATACGAGAACTTCAAAGAGGACATCATCCCGGCGTTCTGCATCATGGCCTACGATGAGTTCGAGTGCCAGCCCATGGCGGGTCGGGACGGCGGCAAGCGGCCCAACGTCTGGGACGAACCGGCCAATAAGATTTTCCGGTACAAAGGCCACGAGTCCAGCCGCTACCTGGCCGGCGCCCTGCTGGAAGACGGCTTCGACATCGCCTACTCCTACAAGCCCCTCCATCAGGAGGGTCTGGGCCACGCTTTTGTGAATACTCTGCTCTATCTGGACTATGACCGGAAGGGCTTCGACTACCCAGTGATTCCCTTCTCGGTGAACTGCTACGGCAGCAATGTCATCCGCAACCGGGGCGGGGCAATCACCCAGCAGATCAATGGCGTGGATATGGCTTTGGACCCGCCCGGCCCCTCGCCCAAACGGTGTATGGAACTCGGCGCAGCCACCGCTCGCGCCCTGCAAGCCAGCCCCTGGCGGGTGGCCCTGATCGCATCTTCCAGTTGGTCACATGCCTTCCTAACCCCGAAGAACTGGTGGCTCTACTGTGACGTGGAGTCGGACCTAGCACGCTTCGAGGAATTAAAGGCAGGGAACTATGAGGCCTGGCGTGGCATCTCAAACGCCCAGATCGAGGACGCCGGCCAACAGGAAATGCTGAATTGGATGTGCCTTGCCGGGGCCATGCAAGAACTAGACCGCAAACCGGAGATCGTCGAGTTCTTGCAGACCTATGTCTTTAACTCCAGCAAATGCCTGGCAGTGATGAAGCCGTAACGGGCGACCCGGAGGAAAACAACCATGGTATCAGAAGCAAAACGAACAGATCTCGACCGGCGTCAGCTAGCCCCACCTGAAGGGCTCCGTGATTTCTGGTACCCGGCGATCCTGGACAGCAAGGTCGGAAAAAAACCGGTGCGCCTCAAGATGCTGGGCGAAGAGTTGTGTTTCTTCCGTGACGAACATGGAAATGTTGCCGCTCTCTGGGATGTCTGCCCCCATCGAGGGGCCAGTCTGGCCCAGGGCGACTGTCACTTCAAGGGGACCGTAGCTTGTGCCTACCACGGCTGGGTTTTCAACGGCGAGGGTGAGTGCGTTTCAGTGTTGAGCGAGGGCCCCAACTCCGGTATACCAGGAAAAGTCCAAGCTCAAAAATACCCCACCCAAACCCTGAAAGGCTTGGTTTTCGTCTGGATGGGCGAAGGCGAACCGGCCCCAATCGAAGAGGACGTGCCCGAAGAGTTCTTCGAAGAGAAGAGCCAGGTGCTCTACCGCATCGCCGATTGGCCAGTGAACTGGCGCGTTGCCCTGGAGAACTCCATGGACTCCCACGTGTACTACGTACATAGGGATTCCATCTTGATGCTGGCCCGTGGCCCACTGGACCCGTACAGCCGTTCGCCCCGCATCCGGCCCGTATTCGTAGGCAACGGATTCAACGTCATCTGGGGCGACGCCGAGGACGCTGGGAATCCCCGCCGCTCGTTTGGGTTCCGGGAGTACTTCGACATACTGAGGGGTAAATTACACTACCAGGACTCGCACAACGGGCTGGGCCGCTGGCCCAAGAGTAAGTGGCGGCTACTGTGGAACTGGGTCTTCATCCCAGCCAATAAACGACGCTTAAGCAAGCCGGTAACCACCACCGACCCGCTTTGGGGTCCCGGCCACCACCTGCCTGGCATGTTCCGGACCGATATGCGCACTCACATGTACACCCGGATGTGTGTGCCTATCGACGGTGACACCACGCGCATCGTGTACTACCACACCACGCGTCCGGGCAACCTTCTGGGCCGCATCTACGAGCGAGTCCATTTCTTGCTCTGGCACAACTGGGTGATGAACATCCAGTTTTCCAACCAGGACGCCAGGATCATGGTACCTCAGCGCTATGACACCAACGAAAAACTATCGGGGACCGACGCTGAGATCATCCAGTGGCGGAAGCTGCTCCAGAGGGTGGCAATAGAGGGACGCGGCGTTTTGAAAGACCTACAAGCCGAGCACCTGGCCAAAGAGATGGACACCACCATCGCCGAGGGGTTCGCCGCGGACCAACTGACCGAACAGGGACTGGAAGACGTTGCCGAGTTCCTGGCCGGCACTGTCTCCGGCAACGACGACTAGATCGTCTCCCCCAACAACCCGATAAACAGCCAAGAACCGTAACCGCCCTCGTTGGGCGGCAGCGGCCTTACCTCAACCGAGAACCCTGCCTGCCCCATCAAACCTGACCAGGTGTTGAGGGGGAACAGACCCGTGATATGGGTGTCCACCTCAACCGTTGTTTCCCCATCTTTTTTGATGGTGTAGGTGTAGGTCGATTCCACCTGAGTGTCCGCCGGGTCCGGGTCAACCATAACTTCTTGGATGTTGACCTCAATGTCGCCCTGCTTTCGGTCCCAGTCGTAGACCCAGCCATCGGGAAATGTCTCCTGGACCCAGTCTGGCGCCACCATCAGCACACCGCCGGGCAGCAGATGCGCGGCCGCCGTGGCGAAGGTTTCCTGGAGGTCTTGCTCGGTCAGCAGGTAAGAAGCGGCGTCGTGTACCAGCACGGCGTCGAAGACGCGGTCCAGGCGGATTCTCCGCATGTCGCCAACGTGGTGTTCTACTCCGGGGTTTAGCCCCTGGGAAAGCGCAAGCATGTCCGGCGAAAGGTCAACGGCCGTGCATTCAAAACCGGCGGTCAGGTGAAAGAGGTTATGCCCGCCACCCACGCCTAATTCCAGCAGCCTGTGCCTTCCGGGACCAAGCTCATCGTGAACTATGTCGGCAAAAACCCTGGCCTCGCTGCCGTATTCTTCGGGCGGGCTGATGATCGGCCAAAGGTAGGCCAGGTCATAGTAAAGACGAATAGATCTTACCTCCGGCACTCCCGATTACTGGAGTGTGAGTCCGTTTAGCAGGCGCTTCACGGCGTCTTCAATCGCCATAAACTCAAAACCGGCTTGGAGCGATGCCCGGCGGTCAGCCTCAGTGTCACCAATGTGATAGTACTCATCAACTGCGAACTGCTCTTTGACCTCGCCGAGCCGGTGTTTCAAGACGGTGAACTTAACCTCGATCCCATTGTCACGCCATATACGTTGCTGTTCGGCCACAGTCCGGTCGGAGCAGCTGCCGATCAGGTACCCGAGTCTCTGCACCTGACGAACCATCTCCATGGTGATCCCGCCGGGCGGGTCGCCCACTTCCAGGGTCCCGTCGATGTCGAAGCTGATCAGTTTGGTCAAACGTTTGCCTTAATCAATCAGAACCTGCCTTTGTCATTCTGAG
>Ga0207966_1001104_pt1 | contig 14925 bp, 10 predicted proteins | sample Knorr_S23_td_NAD_FD_185611 | JGI IMG/M metagenome (GOLD analysis project Ga0207966, IMG submission 185611) | Marine microbial communities from Southern Atlantic Ocean transect - Knorr_S23_td_NADW_ad_2500m_LV_B (SPAdes) (version 2) | ecosystem: Environmental > Aquatic > Marine > Oceanic | place... | reverse complement strand
CTCGATCGTCCCGCCCCGGTCGCACGCCATCCTGTGGCTCATGAACGCGCCGTTAGAGTGACCTATCAGCACGACTCCCTCCGGGTCAGCCCCGTAGTTCTGGACGGCCTGGTCGATCAGGCCCTCGAGGAAGGAGACGTCATCCACCTCGGCGCCGAACAGGTTGCAGCAGGCATCGGTGGCGTTCCAGAACCTCATCCCTATGAGATTCATAGTGCCGTCTGGGGTGAGCAGCAGATGCTCGTTCTCGTGGACGCTGTCATACAGCTTCATCCACCAGGCGTTGAAGGATCCAATACTGGAGTAGCCATGCAGACCGACGACAAGAGGGAGGGGGCGGTCGTAGACATGCCCGCCCGGCATGGTAAGCGTCGCAGACCTCCCATTCTTGCTGATTGTGGCAGTAGTGTGCTCGTTGGTGTAGTTGATCGGGCCGTAGCCATCGTTCGAATCGGTCCAGTGCCTATCCCCGAGCTCCTCGACCTGCGCCTGCTCAGGGCCCGGCGGCCCGAACGCCATTAGCATCAGGCAGACGAGAATCAGTGCGTAGGGGTGACTGCTCACGCGTTCTTCCTCCCGCGCGCCGCTAAGAAACTGCCTCAGCCGCGCTGACTGCAGTCGCGTGGTGCAGAGGACAGGATTCGAACCTGCGATCCACTAAGGACTGGGCCCTCAGCCCAGCGCGTTAACCACTCCGCCACCTCTGCTTGGGGCTCCGATGAACCCACATGCAGTAATCAAGCCTACGACAGCACTAGGCTGACGGCGTCGCCGGGGGCCACAACCGCCTCTTCGAGGACCGCAGCGCACCATCTGGACCAGCCGGGGTTCAGCCCGTAATCGATTCTCCCCGAGTCCTCGTCTTGGAACTGGTCGGCGATAATGTGACAGGGCGCGGTCGCGCTCGTCAGCTCGATGAGAGCACCACCGATTCGCAGACGGTCGCCCACTGCGAGCGAGTCCCATTCCAGTCCCTCGACGAGTATGTTCTCGCCGAGGCTCCCGGGCGCGGCGACCGGGTGCCCCTCCTCTCGCAGACCCTCGATCCTCTCCAGCGAGTAGATTATGACGGCCCTCCGCGGCCCCCTCCGCTTGTCGCCCTCGATGCCCTCCGCCCCGACTCTGGCTTCCCTCAGAGGCAGTTTGGGCACGCCACCCCCCCCGCGGACGCAGACTGAGTGCACGAGGCCGGTCATCTTCGATTCTCCATGAATGGGAGCGGTACATCAAGCCTCTCGACCATCTCGAGGTAGCGGTCCGCAAGCTCCTCATCCGGCTGGGACATATTGTGTTTCCAGTATCTCCAAGCTGCAATCGACAAGGTGGCGTAGCGATGCAAAATAGGCAGCGCAGACCACTCGTCTTCAGTTAGACTGCGGACCGATTGGTAACCTGAAAGCAGAGCCTGCCAGCGCTCCTCTGAGGGCTCGCCGCCGTCCCAGCCGAATCCGACGTAGGCCATCACCAGATCGAATGCTCGCGGACCTATCCAGGCCTCCTCGAGGTCCAGTATCGCGGTTACCCCCCCCTCGCTGCCAATGACGTTGTCCGGGAACAGGTCCCCATGCAGGATGCCCTGCGGGAGGCCCGCCGGGATGCTCTCGCGCAGCGCTGTCGACTCCCCTCGCAGCATCCATGGGAAGGGCGTCCACTCGCCGCTCTCTTCGGCTTGTGCGAACATGCGCTCGAAGAGGGTCCAGCCCATCGTGAACTCGGTCGGGAAGCACTCGGCCGTGGGTGCCTCGTGCATCCTGGCCATCATCACGCCCAGACTGGTCAGCGATGCCGCATCACTGCCGAGGTGCCCGCCCTCGATGAAGGGGAGAAGCGTCCACGCCACACCATCGCGAACAGCGTATCGAGCACCTGTTTCAAGCATCATCGGAACTGCGGTGGGGATTCCGTTCCCGTCGATCCAGATGTGACGCTGTATCACGGTTTCGACATCCTCGGGCACGCTTTGAGCCTGCCATATCTTGAGCACCAGACTCGAGCCACCGGCCAAGCGGATCCTGTGGTTCGAGTTGTCCCAGCCGCCGGCAAGACGCTCTACCGACTCGACGCCAGTGTGGCCGGCGAGCCCGACCACCCACTCCGCGTCTTCGAGACTCACCCCTATGGCCATGTCTAGCCCTCGGTGCTGATGATGGCGGCCAGGCGCTTCGCGTGCTCCTGCGGAGTCAGACCCATCTCTTCGATCCGCTCCATGCCGTTGCGCGCCCAGCGCTCCCGCGTGCCCGCGTCCTGAGCCTGCTCCAGAGCCCTCTGCCACGCCTCGATGTCGCCGCGCTTGAGCAGCCTGCCGTTGAGCTGGTCGACCACCGTCTCGGTGTAGCCGCCTTCATCGACGAAGATGGGCGGGACGCCGATCGCCATCGCTTCAATCGGTGTCAGCCCGAAGGCCTCCCCGTGGGCCAGCCCAATCACCGCAGCCGAGCGTCGCATGACGGCGCGCATGGACTCGGAATCAATGCCCGATAGCACTTTGACGCTGACGTCGCACCTCTCACCATACTGGCGCAGTGCAGCGTTCTCACCCTCCTTGCCACCTCCGATGACCACTAGGTTCAGACCACTGCCGACCAGATGGTCGACGGCCTCGTAGATTCCCTTGAAGCGAGACAGCCGGCCGACTGTGACAGCGTACGAGCCAGACTCGCCCAGCCCCAACGTCGCGAAGGCCGCACCCTCGCCCCGTGACTCCTCGCGGCTGAACTCGCTGAGGTCGACCGAGGGGTACAGGACCCCGCCTTTGATTCCGTAGATCCGGTGCAGGTTCTGGGCCGAGAACTCCGAGTTCGCAGAGACGCTCCAGTTCTGGTTCTCGGCGAAGCCTCTGAACGACTTCTCGATCCTTGCTCGCTGACGGCTCTGCAGCAGGTGCATCAGTTTCGGGCGCCAGCCGCCGCTGCCATCCGGGTTGAGGTGGCTGATGTCATCGTGGATGCCGGGCTTGGACTCCAGGAAGTGCAGGTGCAGTGGCTTGCCGGGGGGGACGAAGGCGGGGAGCTCCATCGAGCCGTTGCCCCCGGTGAGGTGGATCGCATCGGCCCACTCGATAGCCGCGTGAACACTCGAATGCTCCTTCCATGCAGCCGCAGCACTGCGTTCTTGGCCGGCTGAGATTTCATTCAGCAGGCCGTCATTAGGTTGCCACTGGTAGTACGGCTCGAGGATCTGGATGTCTTGCGAGAGCAGCATCGTGCGCTGCGAGTCGAGCAGGTTCAGACAGGCGAAGCGGACTTCGAAGTGCTCGGCGACGCTGGGCAGGTTGCGCAACAGGTCGCGCGCGGCGCCACCGTGAACGGTCATCGCCGCCTTGACGACGAGCAGGCGCGGGCGTTGCTCTTCCACGAAGCCACGCTTGGGTAGTCACGATAAGGGGCTTCGGTCATTTAATTCAAGAGCAGTCTTCGTTTGGCACAGCCATGGCCGACCTCGCGTCGATGGTGCTAGGCAGCGTACAAGACACGATAGTCGAGGCGTTCGGAGCCACCACAGGATGGTTGGTCGGGCACCTCCTCGTTTTGGGCATCCTGGCTCTGGCCGTGGTCGCTGTCCAGAACAGGCAGCACATGGTGGACCACTCCGGCTTCGGCCGTGGGACGTTTCAGGACCTAGTTGTCGTCATTGCCCTTACAGCCGTTCAGTACGTCATTTTCACAGGGACTTTCAACTTCTCCGAGAGCGTCTCCTTATGGCTGGCGATTATCTCGACCCTGATTCTGAGATGGCACATCCTAATCGTCGAGTAAGCTCCTTCTGCGCCTTGCGACGAGCATCCCGACGATAGCCAGCACGAGGACTGTGGCGACCCCGCCGATGATGATAGGGGCCTCGTCGGAGTACTCACCGAAGATCGACCCGTTGCCGGTGAGTTCGATGGAGCCTATCCCGAGCGTCTTCGGCTCGACCTTGATGTTGACCACATTGGAGCTGGGGCACGACTTCGGCACCGACCCCCCGTCTTCGAGAACGATGACGCAACCCTCCCAGGTGTACTCGAGATTGGAGGGTGTCAGTATCTGGAACTGGCAGTTCTCCGAGGTCCCCCCGTCAGGAATCAGAACTTCGCACTGCGGGCTCTGGTCGTCGAATCCGGAGGGCCAGGCAGCCGAGCCGGAGTCGTCGATCAATCGGGTGCTGTATTTGGTCGTGGAATCGGTGTTGCTGTCGCAGGATATCGAAACCGAGAACGAGATGATCTGTCCGGCCTCCAGAGTGCCTCCGCCCTGCCCTACGGTGTGGTCGCAGGTGGTGTACTCGGCTATCGTCACCTCGACCTCGTCGGAATCGCTGGCCAGCCCGGGGACCGGGACGCCGCTAGCTGAGGTCACCTCCGCCGAGACGTTGACCTGGTAGTCCCCCGCTTCTTCGTCTTGGTCCGCAGACACAGTAATCGAGATCAGCACGGTCTCCCCCGCCGGGACGGAGACACTGTCCGGCCCTGTGGCGGACAAATCCTCCGAGCTGATATCCAGACTCACCTCCTCCTCCCACATCGAGGCGTTCTCCAGTTCGCAGTTCACCACCGCAGTCCTCGTCGAGCCCGGTGAGACATCCACATCCACACTATTCACGCACTCTATGGTGATGTCCGGCAGAATCTGCGCCGATGCCGCCGGGACGAGCATCCCGAAGGGCCCTGCGAGGAGCAGGAAAACGAGCACCACAGCCGTTCTGGGCACGACTCCCGCTGATGCCCCACCCGGATAGATATTCTCCATTCTCCACTCACAACGGGCCGGTTTACGACTCAAAGCATTCATGGCGACCCCTAGGGTCGCCCGAATCCATGAGCGATGGTGCGGCCAAGCCACCGGTTACCATTGTGAAGGACCAGACCAAGGTCACCAGTGGTGCCGAGGTCCAGGACAAGCTGATCAGCGCCGCACAGGTGTTCTCGGACTTGCTCAAACCGACCTTCGGTCCACGCGGACTCGATAAGATGCTGTACAAGGCCGATGGAACGACAGCCATCACCAACGACGGCGCCAAGATCGTCGCCGAGCTTCTCGTCAAGCACCCTGCGGCCAAAATGATGGTCTCGATGGGGAACTCGCAGGAGGAGGCCTGCGGCGATGGTGTCACCACCACGATGCTCCTGTGTGGCTCGCTGCTCCAACAGGCCAGCACCCTCATGCGCAAGGGGCTGCACCCACTGACCCTCGTCGATGGCTACCAGGTCGCCCTCGTTTCTGCCCGGAATCAGATGGATACAGACACGCAGAGCGTGTCTGATGAACGCCTCCTCGCAGTGGCTGAGACCGCGCTTCGTGGTAAGGGCGCAGAGGCGGCGCTCGATCACTTCTCACTGATTGTCGTGGAGGCACTCACCACGCTAGCCGCCAATCGCGACGATGCCGGTGCGGAGCATGTTGCTATGTTCAAGACCGGCACCGGGGGACTGCGTGATTCGCGAATGGTTCGAGGCGTCATCATCAACCGCCGCGTGTTGATGGACACCCTGCCCAACAGGCTGACCGACGCCAAGGTCGCGGTGCTTGGCGGTGATCTGAAGATTCGCTCGATGACTCGCGACGCAGAGATACAGATCACCGACGCCGAGCAACTCGACTCCTTCGTCGACGCCGAGCAGGCCCGCAAGGACGCGCTCGCCGAGGCGGTTATCGCCAGCGGGGCACAGGTCATACTATGCTCTGGCGAGGTCGACCGCGACATCCTGCACCGCCTGTCCGACGAGGACATCCTCGCAGTGGGCGAACTGGACGAATCGGAGGTTCGCAACGCCGCTGAGGCTGTAGGAGCCAACATCGTCGACTCGATACTCGATATCGAGCCTGCAGACCTCGGGGCATGTGGTTCGCTGCTCTGGGAGCGCCGAGAGGCCACCGACCAGGTCGAGGACATCATCAGGATCGAGGAGTGCGCCAGCCCCCGTGTCGTGACCATCGAGGTCGGCGGCAGCGGCGAGACGGCCACCGAGGAGATCATCCGGGGCTTGCACGACGCACTGCGAGCCACTTCGCTGGCTATTGCGAGCGGCGAGCTGCTGCCTGGGGGCGGTTCGATTCACGCTCGCATGGCCCACGCCGTGCGTCGGGCATCCGAGGCCGAACCGGGCCGGGCGAGACTCGCAATGGATGCCTTTGCTCGTGCCCTCGAGACGATTCCATCCACTTTGGTCGAGAACGCCGGCGGTGACCCGCTGGACAGAGTCCTCGAACTGCGAGCCGCTGCCAGAGAGGACGGCGGTTTCGTCGGAATCACCGCTGATGGTGCTGTTGGTGCAGCCGATGGGGTATGGCATCCGAGGGCAGTCATTGAGGACGGTCTCGAGGCGGCCACAGAGACCGCTATGAGCATGCTCAGGATAGACCAGGTCATCTCCGCTCGAGGCGACTAGGACTGCCGACGCGAACAATTCAAGTCCGCCGCACGAACGCATCAGCATGGCTTCGCCGCGCGCTCTGCTCAGCGTCTGGGACAAGTCAGGCATCGAGACTCTGGGGCAAGCCCTCGCAGGCATGGGTTGGGAACTCCTCTCGACTGGCGGGACCGCGCGTTCTCTCAGGGAGGCGGGCCTCGAAGTCACCGAGGTTTCCGAGGCCACGGGGCACCCGGAGGTCTTCGACGGACGAGTGAAGACGCTGCACCCGGCTGTGCACGGAGGCATTCTCGCACGACGTGAGCGCGAGGACGACATGTCTGCCCTCGGCGAGTTGGGCTACCTCCCGATAGACCTCGTTTGCGTCAATCTCTATCCCTTTGAAGCGGTGGCTGCGCGCGATCCTCCCGCACCCATCGACGAACTCATCGAGATGATAGACATCGGCGGGCCCACCATGATCCGCTCCGCCGCCAAGAACCACCAGGACGTCCTGGTTCTCACCCACTCCGACCAGTATCCGGGCGTGCTTGACTCCATCGCCGCCGCTGATGGCAGTCCATCTGGTGTCAGCCGAGAAGTACGGGAGGGGTTGGCGCTCGCCGCGTATCAGAGGACGGCCGCCTACGACGCGGCGGTCTCCAATGAACTTGAGAGTAGGTTTGCAGACACTGACGTCCCTTCGCGAATCCACGTCGCTTCCGGGTCGGGAACCGGGCTTCGCTACGGGGAGAACCCGCATCAGCCCGCCGCGTTCTACCCCACAGCATCAGGCCCTACGGGCCTGGCAGCAGCAGTGCAGCACGCCGGGAAGGAACTCTCGTTCAACAACTACCTCGACCTCGACGGCGCCCTGCGGCTGGTGCGATCCCTCTACGTCACCTGCGCGGGCGAGCCCCACGGCTGTATCATCGTCAAGCACAGCAACCCCTGCGGCGCGGCAGTCGACTCCACTCAGGTCGGAGCCTGGGAAAACGCGCTGGCAAGCGATCCCGAGAGCGCCTTCGGCTGCGTCATCGCATTCACCAAACCAGTAGAGAAGGACACCGCCGAGGCCATCGGAGGCCACTTCCTCGAGTGCATTATCGCACCGGGGTACGAGCCCGGGGCGATCGAGGTCCTCTCAGCCAAGAAGAACCGCAGGCTGCTCGCGCTGGACCCAATCGAGCCACGCGTCGACGAAGTCAGATTGCGTCAGCTCGACGGCGGCTGGCTGGCCCAGGTCCAAGGCCCTCCGAAGATAGACTGGGGAGAGGTGAAGTGCGTCACTGAGCGACAGGTCGGCACCTCCGAGCTCGCTTTAGCCTGCTTTGGCTCGGCAGTGCTTGCGGAGGTCAAGTCGAACGCGATCATACTGGTCACGAGGACTGAGACCGGTTGCGCGACGGTAGGTGTCGGTCCCGGCCAGACCAGCAGGGTCGAGGCGGTGAGGATTGCTGCCCGCAGAGCGGGTAATCGGGCCGCAGGCTCAATGATGCTCTCTGACGCCTTCTTCCCGTTCCGCGATGGGATTGACGCAGCGCACGAGATTGGTGTTGCCACGGTTGTCCAGCCCGGTGGCTCGGTCAGGGACCAGGAGTCGATAGACGCGGCCAACGAGCACGGCATGGCGATGTTGTTCACTGGAACGAGACTCTTCCTCCACTGAAAATACAGTAGCAAAGGACCTCTCTGGATTGAGGGACAACATAATTTCGTTATCGCGCCGCCGCCAGAACATGCAGGCCAAGGTCTTGCTAGTCGGGCTCCTGATGTTGTCGGCATCACTTGCAGGCTGTTTCAAGGAGGATCCGCCACCACCTCCACCCGAAGAACCCTCTCTTCCGGACGGGTTCTTCCTCACCGGACCCGATGGAGAGAACCTCTCCTTGACCCTATATCAGCCGCTGAACCTCAGTTTCGTGTTCAGCAGTGTCGGTGAGGACGGGGCGGAGCCGAGTATCGGAGTCACCTCGAGTGGTTGCATTTTCTTCATTGCTTTTGAGAAGGTCATGCGTTCTTGCGATCATGGCCAATCATGGGAGGACGTTTCAGGGTGGATGTGCGCATTCCAGACCAATGACCCGTGGGGCTGGGTCGACCCTGTGACGGATCGGATATTCAACGTGCAGATGCAGGGCTTGGAGACGTCTTGGATATGCTATAGCGATGATGACGGATTAACTTGGGTGGGTAATCCGCACGACTCTGGTACGACTCCGATTAATGATCACATCAAACTGGCAACTGGCCCGTGGACGAGCAGTGGGTATGGAATCGGCGGCCAATTTACTCAAGCTTACTACGAGACGGCTGTGTACTATTGTTACAACAAACTCATCGGTATTTTCTGCTTCACCAGTTTTGATGGCGGTGCGACATTCGAGACGGGTGGACTAATCTTCGGATTGGCCACAACCAATGGCGGTCTCCATGGGGCTATCACTTCTGCACCGGATGGCACTGTATACGTCACGCCTCGAGTAGGAACGCCAACTGTCATCGTTTCTCATGACAATGGTTTGACTTGGTTTGATCGATCCATGGGTGAAGATGTAGGGACACCCAATCCTCGCAAGAATTCGGAGGTTGCGACCGACACTGAATCCAATGCATATCACATCTGGACAGGGGCAGACGAAGGCGTCTACATGTCGAGAAGTACTAATTCGGGAGAGACATGGGAACAGACCAGTATCCGAATCAGTCCGAGCGCGGTTATCTCTACTGTATTCCCTCAGATTGATGCAGGTGATCCGGGAAGGATTGCGATTACCTATCTTGGGAGTGAGAATGCGAGTGAACTGAACCAATCTGACATCGACGGGGAGCCGTGGGTTGGTAATGCACACTATGCGCCTGCCAATGTCAGCTACTACCTGTACATCACCTACAGCCTGAACGCGCTGGACCCAGAGCCGGTATTCCACACCGTCAGAGTCTCCCCCGACCCGGTCCAGGTCGGCAGTATCTGCCTGAACAGCGGCGACTGCCGCGACATCGGGGGCTCGAACCGCAACCTGCTGGACTTCAACGACCTGCACATCGACCGGGAGGGGCGCGTTTACGTGGCCTTCGCAGACGGCTGCACCGGGGTCTGCGCTACTGGTAACAACTCCACGCCAGAGGACTCGCGCAGCAGACTCGGCTCAGTCTATTTTCTAGGCAGCGGGCCCAGCCTGTACGAGTCAGTGGGCGATCTGGCCGAATTCGAGGAAGAGTGACTTCTTGCCTATCGCCATTCGACGTAGGCCGTCTCGGGCATGCTGAGCTCGCTAGCCCCGGGCCATTGGAGTTGCTGAGCGAGGAAGAGCGTGACCGACTCGTTCGTGAACTCCTTGGAGATGCTGAGATTAAGCTGGCCATCGCAGCCATAGGCGTCGCATCCGATAGGCGAGAAGTGGTAGTGTCCGGCGTTCTTCAACACCCCGAATAGGGCAGATGGGTCATCCAAGTCAGCTACTATGGCCATGACCATTGACAGGTTGGTCGTAGCATCGGCATCACCCGTCAGGACCAGCGTAGGGGTTCGAACCATCCTCAGTCCGGTCCCCAGGACGAATCCGTCCCACGGAGCGAGAGCCACTGTGGCCCAAACCCTGTCGTCACTGAGGTCGATGGTATCCGAACCCGGGTGGGATTCCAGCCAAGTGTCACGCATCGAGCAGTAGAAATCGATGCCCGCCACGCAGTCTTCCTCGAGATCATCGATGGAAATGGTTGCCCCAGAGGTGGTCAGAGCCGTGTATCCGCCTCCGGAGTGACCCATGACGGCATAGCCCGCACTAGGGTCGATGCAACCTCGGAATTCCCTATTTCCCTCGGATTTTTCCACCATCCAGTCGAAAGTGTCAGAGATGTCGACAGGTCGCCTGAGGAGAGTCTGGGGCAACTTAGCGCTGTCTGAGTCGAAGAGCGTGTCGTCCACGTGATCGGGGGCGATGACAAGGAATCCGTGACTTGCTAGCCTCTCGGTCAGGAAGGCGGACATCCACCTGAGTCCATACCCTGTTCCGTGACTGTAGATAGCCACTGGGTGAGTCTGCGAGCAATCAGGGGCGGCTCCATCCCACGCCCCTCCGGGGTATATGTTGTCATAGACCACCTCCTCCCCTTCGAGATCGGCAGTAGGAAACCAGGCTTGAACCGTTATCTCGATGCCTGTGCTTCCGGTGAAGGTGAAGTCGTCAGTCCCCACTCTGAACGGTCCAGGCGATTCCAAGGGCGTTGGCGGTGTAAGGCGGAAGGGGTCCGAAGCATCGGCGATGCCGTCACCGTCATCGTCATCGTCCGCGTTGTCCCCGATACCGTCGCCGTCAGTGTCGGCGCTCTCGTTCGGGTCGGTCGGAAAAGCATCTTTGCCGTTCCCGGTCCCATCGCCATCGACGTCACCATCCGAGTTGTCCCCGATACCGTCACCGTCCATGTCGGTGCTCTCGTTGGGATTGAGGGGGAGGGCATCGTCCCCGTCATTCACGCCGTCACCGTCGTCGTCACCGTCGCAGGCATCACCCACTCCGTCACCGTCGGTGTCGAGTTGTTCTGGGTTCACGATCTCCGGGCAGTTGTCTGATTCGTCTGGCGCGCCGTCACCGTCCAGATCGGCCGGCCCGAAGCAGCCAGCAGACGCGAACAGGAGCATCAGCGCGGCCGTGCAGAGTGTCATGCCCCTGTTGTTGTTCACACTATCACCTAGGTCCGGCGGTTCAGCGTCTCGAGCGCCTCACCGGCCGCACCGAGAGCCTTGTGGCATAACTGGATGTCGCCTTGCTCCAAGGCACTCGCTGCCTCGGCTACAGCCTTCTCGGCGGCCATCCTGCCTGCGTCCCCAGGTCCGATCCCAGAGGAGTCCAGTCGCTTTCGCAGGGCCTTCCACTCCGTGTCCACGAACCTCATCAACTCGCTGACCTCGCTGAGTTTGACCTCGTGGGACCGCAGCGAGGCAGTCATCTCCCTCAGTGCCTCCGCTGCTGCTACCCATTCTCCCCCTGCGGCCTTGGATGCGACGTCATCGAGCTTTGCGTCCCATTCTGCCACCGAGTCTGCTGGGAACCTGTCTTCGACCTGCTTCCTCTGACGCAGAGCCCTCTGAACCTCCTGCATGGCGTCGGATGTCTCGCGCACGTCACGTAGGACACTGTCTGCGAGCCCCTTAGCAAGAGCTGAGTCACCCGATTCAAGTGCCTCGCGAGCCTCGGCGAGCCTCTCTTTTGTCATGATGGGGATGTCGCCTTCCGCATTGGCCACCGCGTGCTCAGCGTCCCCCAGTGACTTGGAGGCGCCCTCCTCGGACGAGCCGAGGCTCTCGAGGTGCCCGGGGATTGATGCTGCGATGTGCAGGGCCTCTTCGGGCTCCTCGGCATCGAGTGCTTCCTTGGCGGTGTTTAGGATGCCTCGAACGGCCTCGGCCTGATGGCCGCTCCGGCCACCTATGGCTGCTGCTGCTTCGGCAACCGAGTCGGCGGCGGCCTGCCAGTGCTCCTCGATGACGGCCGCTTTGGTCTTAGCACGGCGGTACAGCAACTCGGCCTCTCGCAGGGAGCCGTGCTCGGTCTCCCTATCGCCCATCTCGAACGCCCGCCTCGGGCCGAGGGCGTCCGTCGTGACCTCCTCGGCCCTCTCGACCGCCCTCATCGCATCACTGCGGATGACGTCTAGGTCCCCTGCCACAGCGAGGACCCGCTCGGACTCCATCTCGGCCTGCGAGATCAGCGTCATCCCGCGAGCAGGGTCCTTCCAACCCTCCTCACGGGCCGTCTTGAGCAGCGAGGCGGCCTGTTCCAACCCTGAGCCCCCGGCTCGCAGTTTCAGCATTCTGGCATCAGCCTCCTCCAGCCTCTCGCCGAACTCGGCTCTGGCCTCGTAATTCTCGTCCTTCGCAGTCAGGTCGGGGATCATGGTCGCGCAGCACGCAACGATGACCACGCCCCAGAGAACCGCCTCATCGCTCATCGAGACCAGGATCGCCAAGGCGATTGCGAGGCCGGCGATGCTGGTGAGGCCCCGCCACTTGCGTGTCGAGAGGTTAGAGCCGAGCAGGTGGTCGGAGAACCACCAGAGCAAGACGGCTGTGGCCCCGAGCATAGCGGAGGCGATCATCGCGTCATCGGAGCCGAAGTGGATGCCTGCGAATGCGAGGACGCTGGGCCATGCGATGTTGGCGGCTGCAGCGAGCCTAGAGCGCTCTACCGGGCCGTATTCTATGAGATCGGCAATCAGCAGCCCGGAGGCGAACAGCGCTAGCACGGGACCGCTCCTAGGGAGCAGCTCCGCCTCTCCGTTGACCGCGGGTAACAGCCACCATCCCCCGCCAGCAATTAGCACCAGAGTGCAGAGCAGAGCCAGCCTCTCAACCCTGAGACGGTGTGCCAGCACGACCTTGTCGGGGTAGTCGGGCAGCAGGATCATGTCGAGCCACCCAGAGTCGGGGGTCAAGAGGTGTGCGGATAACTGAGCGGGGCTCAGGGCTTCTGGGATTCCGGCCCCCAGAGCCGATGTGCTCCCCATGCAAGCAGCATCAGGACCACTAGGGCTCCGAGCAGCACTTGCATCGGCGCCTGCCACCACGACTCAACGACGTAGTCGTTCTCGATCTCCAACACGCCTTGCATGCCCGCGCTGTCGCTCGTCCACTCGAATCTGAGGTCTATCGGGTCCGTACTCGTTAGTTCGAGGACGAGCTCGACGTTGAACACGCCAGGACCTGCAGAGTCAGCTGCGCTGACCACTACCTCGGCCGAGCAGACATCGTCAGAGCACAGCATCCCGGCCGCTAAGTCGGTGCCGGTGTTCTGCAAGGTGGCGAATATGTTGACCGTCTCGCCTTCGACTGCATCGCCCATCATGTTGTGCTGTAGGACGGATAGGTAGACGCCGCGCTCCGGAGATACGGCTAGGCCGAAGGATATCTGCTCCATGTTGCCTGCCGTGTCCCAAGCAAGGATGTGGATGAGGTGCACTCCCGCCTCTGTTATGGGCAGTGGCAGTTTCTCCACATCGGCCCACCCAGCGCCCTCCGCGATCTTCTCCTCGTTCACCCGGACTTCCCAGACCACATCGTCTATGGCGTCCAGATCGTCGAAGGATTCGGTCAGAGAGAGAATTATCAAATCACCTGCGCGAGAGGGGCTCTCGGGGGAAATCGAAGTTCCGTTGGCGATGATATCTGGGATGATGGTCGGCCCCATCCCGTCGGAGATGGTGATTGTCCAGTCGTCAGTGACCTGATTGGAGGCGTCGTCAGTCACTGTCAGGGAGAGGTAGTACTCGCTCGGCTCCTTCGCTTGGTGCCGCTCGGTGACGTTGAGGTGCATGCCATTGACCTCGCCGCCCTGGAAGAAGCGGTCCGTGAACACGAGCGTATTCATCCCAGCATGACTCCACCCCTCTGACTTGTCCGAAGCAACCTCGATGGATACGGGTAAGCCGCCGACGTCGGAGGCGCTGAAACTGAAGTCAATGTCTCTGCCGGAGGGCACCTCGAGGTAATCTTCAGATATTTCGAGCTCGGTCGAGTTTTCGCCCTCCAGCAGCACGAAGGTACCCTCCCAAGTCGGATCTACCCCATCGATGACGATGTTCTCGGTCATAGTGCCGGAAGCCGAGAACGAGTCGAGGCAGTGGAGGTTGACGGTCGCGACTTCCCCGTCCGAGAAGCCGAGTTCCGAGGCCGTGAATACCAGGATCTCGTGCTGAGTCTGATTCACCATCGTCCCATTTCGATGCACTGTCCACCACAGCTGCGTGTCGTCGAGCACGCTGTCGCGGCACTCGCCCGAATACTGAGCGGGCAGTGAGAGCGGTATCACGGAGCCACCGGTCTGCCTGATTGAGAGAGCATCGGGGGGCTGGTTCTGCCCCAGAGTGATTCGGATGTCTGATGCGACGGGAGCCTGTTGGCGAAGTACGGTGAAGTCGTTCGGGCTACCTTCGATGATATCGAGCATGGCGCTGTAGCGGAACTCCCAGTCTCCCGGCAGGGTCACACGGAGGGGTATCTCCTCGATGACCCCGCCGACACGAGGTATGTCGAGTATCCTAGTGGAGCGCCCGTCTGTGGTGCCATCGAAAGCCGTTGTTTCGATCCAGCCCCAGCTGCCGTTACTGTCTACCGAGCCGTTGATCGGCGGGATGACTGTGATGTCGCCCCCCTTGTCTGAGCGTAGAGAGAGATAGTCGATGACGCAGCACCCAGAATCCTCTGAGTCGGTCAGGTTGCGAGCAGTCTCCACTAAAGAGACGAAATCAGCGATCTCAGGGATACTCAGCCAGCCGTCCCCATCACCGAGGTGCTGATCGATCTGGGCACGTACTCCGATGTCGTGGTCAGGTAGCAGATCGGTGCCGTAGTCGTCGCGGATAGAGACGTTTGCGTACCAAGTCGCGGTTATGTTCGACGAGGATGCGATGGTGCCTGTGATATCCAGATGCGCGTTGCCCATGATGTCGTCATCCTGCGGCGACAGCGGGTCGGACCACACCCAAGTGGGCTCCTCAGGATCCTCTGCGATATCCATAACCCGCGGGAGATGATCAGAAGCTATTTTTGTGTCTTCTGAATTCAGATTGTAAAAGGATAAATCCTCTTCAGACATTGC